>Ga0315281_10001952_pt1 | contig 30654 bp, 29 predicted proteins | sample YL17G07_0_MG_FD_204540 | JGI IMG/M metagenome (GOLD analysis project Ga0315281, IMG submission 204540) | Sediment microbial communities from Yellowstone Lake, YNP, Wyoming, USA - YL17G07_0 | ecosystem: Environmental > Aquatic > Freshwater > Lake > Sediment | place: USA: Wyoming | collected...
CCCGCCGATTGCCAAAGCAAGCGGACAGTTTTAAAAGATTATGTCGTTATTTAACTTATATTTTCAATATCCCATAGCTCGTCCAATCGGCTTTGGCGGGCGGGGATTTTGACATTTGGATTTTTATGCAATTACTTGGTATTCGCATAGACAATATTTCAATGAATGAAGTCCTTGAAAAAATCAAGGAATTTTTGTGTGATGGAGGTCAGCATCAGATTGTTACAATCAATCCCGAATTTATTATTAGGGCGCAGAAAGATGAGGAGTTCCGTAAAATTTTAAACGACGCCGATTTGGCTATTCCGGACGGAATTGGGTTGATATGGGCGTCACGAATGGCGGGGGAGCCGCTGAAAGAAAGAGTGGCGGGAGTGGATTTAATATCTGGAATCATGAATTATGAATCAGGAATCATGAATAAAGTTTTTTTATTGGGCGGCAGGAATGGCGTTGCGGAAAAAATAGCGGCTGAATGGCCAGCCGTCGTCGGATTTTCGGAAGAGACAGACAGCATGGAACTATTCGCGCGAACTAGACAATGCCAGCCCGATATTTTACTGGTAGCCCTGGGCGCGCCAAAGCAGGAGAAATGGATTGCTGAAAATTTGGCAAAAGTCCCTTCGGTCAAATTGGCTATTGGCGTCGGCGGAGCGTTTGACATGATGGCGGGTAGAATAAAGCGGGCGCCAAAGTTTATGCAAAAAACTGGACTTGAGTGGTTATGGCGGCTGATTTTGCAACCCTGGCGTATTGGTCGGATTTTTAATGCAGTAGTTATTTTTCCACTCTTTATTTTACGAGAAAAAATAAAGGCCTCCAAATAGGGAGGCCCGTTAGTTGTAGATTTTTACAGGAGTTGAAACAATAAATTCCAGACGACCATCCCGCCGACCAGAATTTTAAAGAAGTTCCAACTTATTTGTTTTGTCGGAAGATGTTCTTCTGGCAATTTAATAAGGCGGTACAGCTTAAAATTTCCATGACCGAATGACCAGATAAGAAAAATGATGATTCCAAGGCCGACGAGAATGGTTGTGATGTCTGATTTGTGCGGTTCTTTAGTCAGGCTGAAAATAAATGCGCAGAGCAAAACGATTAAATTTAAAAAAACAAAAATAAGTTTTCCTTTCATTTGCCGCCCTCCTTTTTGGATTTTAACAACTTGAATATAACATTCTATGTTAAAAATGAGACTTTGTCAACCAAATCAGAAAATTCATTTTATCGGTATCGGCGGGATCGGAGTTTCGGCTTTGGCTAGATATTATCTGGCCAAAGGTTTTTTTGTCAGCGGGTCGGATTTGGCAGGCTCTGAGATTACGGAGGCGTTAAAAAAACAAGGCGCAAAAATCATAATCGGGCCGCATAAAGCGAGCAATGTTCCAGTGGACGTAGATTTAATTGTTTACAGCGCTGCGGTGGAAAATAAAAATCCCGAACTGAAAGAAGCAAAAAAGCGCAAAATCAAATGCCAAACTTACGCGCAGGCGCTTGGTGAACTGACAAAAAAATATTTTACTATTGCGATTTCTGGCACACATGGCAAAAGCACGACGACTGCCATGATTTCTTTGATTTTGATTAAGGCGGGGTTTGACCCGACAGTGATTATTGGCACAAAACTGTGTGAATTTGGTGGAAATAATTTCCGATTGGGCTCCTCGACTTCGCTCGGAGTAAACAGATATTTAGTAATTGAAGCCGATGAGTATAACGCTTCATTTTTGAATTACTGGCCAAAAATAATCGTTTTGACGAATATTGAAGAAGACCATTTGGATTATTACCGCGACATCAACCATATTTTGGCTACTTTTAAAGAATATATTGGACATTTGAATAAAGACGGAATATTGGTGGCGAACGGAGACGACGAAAACATCTCAAAACTAAAACTTAAATCTCAAAACTATAATTTAAAATTTAAAATTGAAAATTTAAAATTGAAAGTCACGGGCCGGCATAATTTGATGAATGCTTATGCGGCAGTTACGGTCGCGCGCGCCCTGAAAATACCGGACAAGGTTTCCGTAAAAGCGCTTAATAATTTCAACGGTACCTGGCGGAGGTTTGAATACAAAGGAATGTTAAATGGCGCAAAAATATTTGACGATTACGGCCACCACCCGACAGAGATAAAAGCGACTTTGCAGGGTGCGCGAGAGCTTTTAACTATACGCCACAAGCCATACGCTATAGGCCATTTATGGTGCATTTTTCAGCCCCATCAATATGAGCGCACTTATAAGTTATTTGAGCAATTTGTCGGCGCTTTTGATGATGCGGACAGAATTATTTTGCTGCCGGTCTTCAGCGTCGCCGGCCGGGAAAAAGAAAGCATAAAAAAGAAAGTTAATTCTCAGAAACTGACAAATGAGATACAAAAGCGGAATAAAAAATTAAGATATAAAGAAAAAAGCGTAAGGTATATGGATTCTTTTAAGAAGTGTGCCACGTATCTGAAAAAAAATCTTAAAAAAGGGGATATCGCGGTTATGATGGGAGCGGGTGATATTTATAAATTAACCCAAGGTCTGGTTTCTTAAAATTTATCCCTCTACCTTTTGTCCGGGGTAGAACCTTTGACTCAATTCTTTCCAGCAGAACATTTCTCCAACTGTAACAGAAAAGTCTTAAAAAGATGGGGGATTTATCCACAGGTTAGCCTATCATTTGCGGGAAGCCCTTGTTATAATTATAAAAGACAAGGGATAAGGATATATAAAAATTAATAAAGCTAACCATTTTTAAGCGCTTCGGAGCGCTTTGAATGGCTAAATAAAAATATGAATTGGATTTATGTAGCTGCGGCAGTGGTGATTGTCGTGCTGATTATCTGGATTTTTATGAGGAAGAAAAAAGGCGGCGCGCAAACTCCGCCCGAACCCCCTTCCAATCCGCCTGGCACGCCCGGTATATAATTAGCATCTATGACAAAAAGCAGTTTGGAGGAACTGCTTTTTGTGTTGTCGTTGGGGTTGCCCGCGGGACATTTTTTTATTATCATATAAGTGACATATGGCCGATAACTTAAAGAAAAACTTAGGCCTTGTTTTGTTTATTGCCTTGCTTTTGACAAGCAACGGATTTTTTGTGTTTCAAGCGCCAAATCGGGCGCTCGCGCAGGCAAACAGCCTTTTGTTTTATACCGATTCTGACGTTCCCGTGATTAATCCTCGTTCAACCTGGGATAATACCGCAGAATTGCACGCATTGCTTTCCTGGCTGCCGCAAAACGAAACCTTTCCTTCCGATTGGCAGCCCGTCGAGCGGATTGTCGTTCACGACACGGCAACATCAAATAATGATTCTCTTTCGGCAATCGCCAGAATTCAGAGCATTTATCGTTTCCATGCTGTCAGCAATGGCTGGGGCGATATTGGCTATAATTATCTGATTGACAGGGACGGCAAAATTTACGAAGGCCGTTTGGGCGGAAACGGTTCCCGGGGCGCGCACGCTTTCAACAATAGAACCAATCAGAATTTTAATTATGGCAGCGTCGGCATAACTTTGATGGGGGAATATAAAAGCGAGGCGATTCCCGCGGTGATGGTGGATTCTTTATCAAGATTAATCGGCTGGCTGGCGGCAACAAATAACCTGGACCCAACCCTGACCCAAAAAATATTTTCGATTTGGACCCCGACGACAAATAGTTTTAGCTCAAGTTTTACCGGCGCGGTGGTTGCGGGCCACAAGGATATAGACATGGGGAATCCCGACCCGGGCACTCTTGATTTTCCGGCGGTCCGCCAGGCAGCGGCGCAGTATAAACAAAAATATCAGGGAATTATCTATCAGTCATCGGGCAACTCAAAAATCTATCAGATCGCAAACGGGGAAAGAAAATTATTTGAAACGCTGGCCGATTTTTCGGCTCAGGGCGGCGCTTATCAAAAAATCGCCACAATTTCCCAGACGCAACTTGACCTTTTTTCTTCGGACAGATTTTTAAAATATCCTGACGGCAGCTTGCTTCAGGCGCTTGATTCGCCATCCATTTTTTTGATGGATGGGGGCAAAAAAAGAAATTTAAATATTTCTGCGGCGCAATTTGCGAAGCTGGGATTTTCCTGGGATAATGTTAAAAAAACAACAACCGGTGATTTAAATTTATATGCCAGCGGAGCGAACATTATTTATGGTCCGGATAAAAACTTAGTTAAAGATCCTCAAGGTAAAATTTATTTTGTTGAGAGCGGCCGTAAGCGCTGGGTTACTTCGGGTCAACTCTTTAAGGTGTTGGGCTATCAATTGTCAAAAGTAAAAAATAAAAGCCAAGAATATCTGGATACGATTTTAGAAGGCGGCCCGATGAGCTATCCTTCGGGGAGCTTGGTCAAAGGAATCGGGCCGGCCGTTTATTTGATTGAAAATGGCCAAAAAAGAGAAATTTTATCGGGTCAGGTTTTTACAAAGCTCGGGTATAAATGGAATAAAATATTGACTATTTCAGATGATGAATTGGGGCAATATTTAGTAGGTAATTTTGTAGGCTATAAAAACGGTACACTGGTCAAGGCAGTGGGCGACTCAACGGTATATTTGCTTTCGGGCGGCCAAAAAATGGCGTTTGTATCGGCAGAACAATTCGCCAATATAGGCTATCAATTAAAAAATGTGTTGACTGTATCTGCCGGAGAATTGGAGCGATATTTTACCGGTGATAATGTTAAATATTCTGACGGGACTCTCGTTCAGATGAAAGGTGACGCTAATGTCTATCAAATTAAAAATGGCTTGGCAAATTTGATTCCCGATGTAGCGACTTTCAAAAAATTAAAACTCTCCTGGTCAAAAGTTTTAAAAATAAGCGCGGATGATTTTGGCAAACTATTTGCTTATGTTCTACCTTCACCGGCACCGACTCCGGCATCGAGTCCGACACCGCCATCCAGCCCCAACCAGCCCGTGTCGCAAGTCCAGCCAAATATTCGCGTGGCTATCTGGAACGTCCCTCAAGCGCAGACAGAAGTAGTATTCTCCGGCAGCGGTCCGTATGATATCTACGACAAAAACGGCCAGCTGATTGCCAGCAAGCAGGGGGGAGAGCAATTTTCGATAAACGTGGTCAGCCCCTCTGGCGCGTTCGCAAAATTAGTGCCAAAATCCGGGACAATTCTTGAAATTGTTTCTTATCAGGATTTGGCTTCCTGGAAAACCGGATTGAATTACAATAAATTCCGCGGAAATTTGGAGCTTGTTTATTCCAATAAATCGGCTAAGCTTTGGGTGGTTAACGAATTGCCTCTGGAGGATTATTTGAAAGGAGTGGCTGAAACCAATCAGGGTCTGGCAATGGAATATTTAAAGACAATGAGTGTCGCGGCCAGAACTTATGCGATTCATTATCAGGGGCTAGGCGGAAAATACGGGAGCGATGAAGTTTATCATATTACCAATACAACGGGAGACCAGCTTTATAAGGGCTACTCAAGAGAGGCTTATGCTTCAGATATTGTGACGGCAGAACAGGCAACATACGGCGAAATAGTCTCTTATAATAACCAGTCTATCGTGACCGCTTACAGTTCCGGCGCGCCTGAGCTTATAACTTCGGGTTCAAGATCCGCCTGCTCGGTCTGGGGCGGGAAATACTGCCAGTCAGGATACGAATATTTAAACGGCGGAATAAAAGACCCACAAGGCACGACATACGGATATGATGCCTGCGGCGGTGGAAATCATTGTGTTGGTTTATCGGGTGCGGGCACAAGACAATTGGCGGCCCAGGGAAAAACTTACAAAGAAATTTTGCTGTATTATTATCCGGGGACGACGATTCAGAAATTATATTAAATTTATGCCGCTATTTGGCGGCAGTCCAAAGTTACTTTTCTGGTTACAGAAAAGTAAGGCTAAAAAATTATGAACCCAAAAGTCTTTATCATTATTTTAAACTGGAACGGATGCAATGATACGATAGAATGTATTGAATCTTTGAAAAATGTTGATTATCCGAATTTTGCCGTTGTCGTCGTGGACAATGCTTCTTCTGACAACTCAATAGATATAATCCCGAGAAAATACCGGGATATTTCTTTTATTGAGGTGAAAAAGAACATGGGATTTGCGGGCGGCAACAATATCGGCATAAAATATGCCCTGGAACACGGAGCCGATTATATTTTGCTTTTAAACAACGACACAACGGTTGAGCCGAATTTTCTGACGGAGCTGGTCAACGAGGCAGAAGGCGACAAAAAAGTCGGGATTTTGGGACCCAAAATTTATTTTTATTCCGAGCCCGTTAGAATCTGGTTTGGCGGAGGGAAATTAAACTGGTTAAGGACAAAAGGCACTCACATTGATTATACGAAAATTGACAACAAAGAATTGGCCGCAAAAGAGCCGAGACAGACAGAATATATTACCGGCTGTTGTTTGCTGATTAAAAAAGACGTGGTTAAAAAAATCGGATTGATGAGCGAGGATTATTTTTTATATTATGAAGATGTAGATTGGTGTCTGCGGGCAAAAAAAGCCGGCTGGCAAATAGTTTTTGTCCCGTCGGCTATGATTTATCATAAACAGTCCCGCAGTGCGGGCGAGCGTTCTTTTCCTTATATCTATTACCATTCGCGCAATGGATTAATTTTGGGTTCGCGCTTTGGCGCGATAACCCTGACTTATTTGCTAAGCATCTGGATTTTTACAAAGCAGATCATTAAATTGTTCGTCGGCTACAACAGAAGCTGGGCCAGGCCAGTCATCAAAGGAGTGGTTGATTTTTGGCTGTTAAAAAGAGGAAAGCTGGAGGGATATTATTGAAAATTATGTTAATCGGTATTGACGCGCACAATCTGGAAGGCAATCGTACCGGCGTGGGCCGGTATCTTTATAATTTACTCCAGGAATGGAGTAAATTAAATCCCAAATCCCAAATCCCAAATCCCAAGTTTATTTTATATTTTAAAGACGGAATTCCCGCTGATATTCCGAAATCCGACTTGTTTGAAATAAAATTACTGAAAGTCAGCAGCACGGCCAAATTTATGCATTGGAATTTGTGGCGGGCGGCAAAAAAAGACAAAGTTGAAATTTTATTCTGCCCCGGCTATATTGCGCCGATATTCTGGCGAGGGGCCCTAGCGCTCACGCTTCACGACATAATCTATGAAGCTCACCCGGAATGGTTCAATTGGAGAAGCCAGGCGGACAAGATTTTGCTCAAATGGGTTTCGAGGCGCTCGGCAAAAAAAGCGGATATAATTTTTGTGCCGTCTGAATTTTCAAAAAATGAAGTCATTAAATATTATAAAGTTGACCCAAAAAAAATAACCCTGACTTATGAAGCTTCTGATCCAAGCCTGGCCGGAAAAGAGTCGCCAGCAGAAGGATTGAACGCGCGATACGAGATTGAAAAAAAATTCGTTTTTTATGTCGGCTCGGTTTTCAGCCGCCGTCATTTGCCAGAGATTTTGGGAGCGTTTGAGAAGATCGCGGCAGACAGCGATTATCAGTTTCTGATCGGCGGGAGAGATTATACACGCGGCAAGACAGTTGATAGATTGGCCGACGAGCTGAATCAGCGCCTGGACCGGCAGGCGATATTGCGGGTTGACTATATTGGCGACGCTGATTTAAAATTATTATATCGCCGATGCGCGTTTTTTATTTGGTTGTCAGACTATGAAGGCTTCGGTTTACCGCCTTTGGAAGCCATGAGTCTCGGCGCTCCCTTGATCACCAGCGACGGCACATCGCTGAAAGAAATAGTTGGGGAAACCGCGCTTTTGATAAAAAACAATTCTGATGTGAACGAAATTTATCAGGCGATGAAAAAAATAATTGAGGACGATGCTTTGCGGTCGCATCTGATAGAGAAAGGGAGGCAGCGGGCGGCAAAGTTTTCTTGGGAAAAATGCGCAGAAGAGACATTGGAACAACTAACGGCAATAGTTAATCATAAATAGATTGAAAAAACTTTTTACTTCCTTAAATTTAATCTTTGCCATTGAAGTAATAATCGTGGCGTTGGTCTCTCTGGGTCTCATTCCCCGAGAGGCGATTTTGGCATTGACTGGTCTGATAATTTTTTACATGATTTTTTCGCCGGTGGAGGATTCGCTTTATTTAACGATAATGTCTATTCCTCTTTTTGTGGCGCTGCCCATTACAGATGATTTTGATTCAATGGCTAATTGGCGGATTTTGATAGCGGTGCTTTTTTTGTGCTTATTTTTTAAACAAGGGATTTCGTTTGTTTTGGTCAAAGACGCCAATGGACGCTGGCATCTAAAAGAAAAATTCAGGCAATATTTGGTTGAGTATCTGGTTTTGCCGTTTTTATTAATTGCCAGCTTGTCTATTTTGGCGGCTGACTACAAAATTTTGGGTTTAAAAAAATTATTATTTCTTATTAATATCTTTCTTTTGTTTCTAATTATCAGAAATGTCGTCAGAAACAAAGAAAATTCTTTAAAAATTTTACAGGCAGTAGCAATCGGAGCATCAGTAGTAATTTTGGGCGGTGTAATACAATTTATTGTGACGCTTTTTGTGCCTCTTTATAGTTTTTGGCAATTTTGGGCGGGAAAAGTTATCAGTGCTTTTTACGGCCAGAACTTGGCGCATCTTTTATCATACAGCAACACCTGGTTTTCTTATTCTTCGGGCCAGCCTCCGATTCTGCGGCTATTTTCTGTTTTTCCCGATTCCCACTCATTTGCCATGTTTTCAATATTATCACTTCCCATTTTTTTGGCTTTAGTAGTTTTTTATGATGCGCAAAAGCGCAAAAAAATATTTTTTTGGGTCATGAGCGTACTGGCGTTGCTGGGAGCGGTTCTTTCGGGGTCCCGGGGTGTCTGGCTGACCTTTATTCCGGTGTTGGGCCTGGCGATGTATCTTTTTTGGAGAAAAACCAGTCGTTTTTTAACAAAAAAGGCACTTGTCAGCCTGCTGATTTTTGCGGCGGTTTTTTTGCTTTCTTCTTTTTACGCGCCGCTTTATTACAAAGCCCAGTCGCTGCAGGGAAGAATGGATAAAGAAGCTTTAAGCCTTTTTGATAGGGCCAAATCAATTTCTGACCTTGATGAGCTTTCCAATAAAACGCGACTGCAGATCTGGGGGGTGAGCTTAAAGGCGATTGCGGCGCATCCGTTTCTGGGGGTGGGGTTGGGTAACTACATAACAGTTTTAAACGAGGATGTATCGGCGGCAAAACAAGGCGCTTCGGCCCATAATCTCTATCTTGATTTTGCTTCGGAAATAGGAATTTTGGGGACGCTGATTTTAGTGCTAATTTTTGCAGAAATTTTGCGTACCAGCTGGCTTGTTTTTCGCAGAGCAGACGAGCCGTATTTTAAGATGTTCGGGCTGGCTTTTGGCCTTTACTTTTTGTGGGTGTTGATTTATAGTTTGTTTGATGTGGTGCTTTTGAACGACAAAGTATTTTTGTTTTTTGTCGTTGGCGCGGCAGTCCTTTATTCTATCAGAAGCATTGCAGCAGATTCTAGAAAAAATTAAATTTAAATGTAAGGCATGGTTGTTTCCATCAGTTTATTAACCTACAACGGCAGCCGTTTTATAGAAAATTGCCTGAAATCTGTTCTGGCACAGACTTATTCTAAAATCGAACTTTTAATAATTGATAACGCGTCACAAGACAACACAATAACAAAGGCGCAGGAAATTATCAGCAAGGAAAATTCAAGGTTTTCAATCCGCGTCATTAAAAATCAAAAAAACTTTGGGTATTCGGGCGGCCATAATTTGGGAATCAGAGAGAGCAGGGGAGAGCTGATATTGTTTTTGAATCAGGACGTGGTTCTGGCGCCGGACTTTGTTGAAAAGGCGGTAAAATATTATGAAAATTCCGGCACGGAAAAAGTAGGTTCTTTACAGGCCAAGCTTTTAAAGCTTGATAAAAATTTGCAGCCGACAGACATCATAGATACAGCGGGGCTTATAATTTTTAAAAACAGAAGAATTGTCAATCGCGGACAGGGCGAAAAAGATAGTGGTCAATTTGATGAAGCCGATGAAATTTTTGGCGCAGACGGCGCTTCTCCTATTTACAAAAGAGAAACGCTCAATGACTTGAAAGTCTTTGACGAGTATTTTGACGAAGATTTTTTTATGTATAAGGAAGACGTAGATATGGCCTGGCGCGCGAAGTTGTATGGATGGAAAAGCGTTTATTTACCGCAAGCCAAAGCCTGGCACGGCCGCAGCGCGGGGGAATCTGCCGCGACGAATTATTTTTCAATTATAAAAGAAAGAAGAAAAATAGACAGATTCGGCAAATTTCTGGCTTTCAGGAACCAGCGCCTCATGCAGATTAAAAACGAACTGCCCGGTTTATTTTTCAGGCATTTACCCCGGCTGCTTTTCAAAGAAATCGGCGCCTGGGGATATGTAATTTTATTTGAACCTTATACATTAAAAGCGGTTAAGGAATTGATAAAATTGATGCCAAAAGCATTTGCCAAACGTAAAATAATTATGAACCGAAAAAAAATAGGCGCGAGGGACATGGGAAAATGGTTCGTGTAATCAATTTAAATCTTTAGACAGATGGAAAACCGATTTGAAAAAATAGAAAACCAGCGAGAACTCGAAAAACCAAAAAAGCGGCGTTTTTGGCTCTGGTTTTTTATTGTGATTTTTATTCTGGCAGCGGCGGCAGGCACTCTTTTTTACAAGGCAAGTTTTACTTTTTCACAGATAAATTCTAAAAACCAAGGAGGCGGCGTTCTGCCAATTTCCGAAGACGCGCCAAAAATTGAAAAAGACCCAGACAGAATCAATATCCTGCTTTTGGGCTTGCGAGGCCCCGAAGACCCCAACGGCGGGCTCCTGACTGATACCATGATGGTGCTTAGCATCAAGCAATCAACGGGGCAGGTGGCGATGATTTCAATCCCCAGAGACCTTTTTATCAAGATGCCCACAGAGCCGGGCAAGAACAGCAGCCAGGCCATAAAAGAAAAAATAAATTTTGCCTATGCTTTGGGCGAGGAAAAAATGCGAAGTGGGGGATTAGTTTATTCAAAGGTGGCGGTCCAGAGCGTGACCGGTCTTTGGATAGACCACGTGGTTTCAATTGATTTTCTGGCTTTTAAAGATATTGTCGATATTTTGGGCGGGGTTGATATTCATTTGAGCAAACCGTTTATTGAAGATCAGCAGTGGGTGGAGAGCGGAGATGCCGGTCCCTCATCTGCCTTTTTCATTAAGACCGAAACCGCCACCACCTCAGCCGGCGTAATTCAAAAGCAGAAGTGGGTTTTTGAAATTCCGGCCGGCACCTCTCATCTTGATGGCAATACCGCCCTTTATTATGCGCGGGCGCGCTATTCCAGCAATGATTTTAATCGGGTCCAGCGACAGCAGCAGATTTTATTAGCGATGAAAGACAAGGCAATGTCGCTTGGTATTCTGCTTAATCCCGTTAAAATTTTTGAACTTTTGGACACCATGGGCAAGAATGTGCGCACTGACATGGGTCTGGGCGAGATAAATAATATGATTGGTTTGTCAAAAAACCTGAATTTTAAAAATATAAAGAGTAAAGTTTTTGATACGACGAGCGCAGGCTTGCTTTATGCGACAACCAGCGAAAAGGGTGCTTATATATTGTTGCCCCAAGGCGATAATTTTGATAAAATTCGCGAAGTCTGCAAAAATATTTTTCAATAAGATTATTTAATATGGGACTTTCTATTATCGTCACAAACTATAAAACTCCGGAATTGTTAAAGCTTTGTTTGAGGTCAATAAAACAATGTTTATCTGACATTGCTTACGAGGTTTTTGTTATGGATGCGGCCAGCACTGAAGACACAGAATTTGTGGTCAAAGGATTGTATCCGGAATTTGCATTTGTTCCTTTTGAAAAGAACATAGGTTTCAGAGCTTTGGTAAACGAGGGATTAAAAATGGCAAGGGGCAAATATATCTTAATTTTAAACTCTGATATTATTTTAAAAGAAAACGCTGTCCAGGTTCTGATTGAACATCTTGATAGCCACCAAGACGTGGCAGTAGTCGGGCCCCAACTTTTGAATCTTGATAACAGCGTTCAGGAATCGTGCCTGAGATTTTTTGGCCCGCTGACAATTTTGGCCCGCCGCACAATTTTTGGCAAAACCGTCTGGGGAAGAAAACTGGTGGCAAAGTTTCTGATGCGCGATTATAATCACCAACAGGCGCGCGAAGTTGATTGGTTACTTGGCTCTTCTCTTTTAGTGCGTTCAAGCGCCCTTGAAAAAGTGGGGCCGATGGATGAGCGCTTCTTTATGTATTTTGAGGATGTTGATTGGTGTCGTCGATTCTGGCAGGCAGGCTTCAAAATTGTTTATTTGCCGCAAGCCAAGATTTATCATTATCATTTAAGAGTCAGCAAAAAGACCGGCGGAGTCGGAGATCTTTTTGTCAACAAATATACCTGGATTCATATTGTCAGCGCGATTAAATATTTTTTAAAATATAAAGGAAATTTAATGCCCAACAGTGTATCATAAAAATATGCGTAAAAAATTTATTACTTCGATAATAATAGTTGTTTTGCTGGCCGGCAGTTTTTACGGCGGTTTTTGGTACGGTAAAAATGCGCGGCCTTCCATTGAAAGAGTTGGCGGCGTTTTTAACAAAGAAACGGGCAAACCCGACACCATAGATTTTAGTCTCTTTTGGGATGCCTGGGCAAAAATCCAGGAGCAATTTGTCAATCGTTCAAGCCTGGATTATCAAAAAATGGTTTACGGGGCGATTGACGGAATGATAAAGTCTTTGGGCGACCCCTATACTTCGTTTTTCCCGCCTCAGGAAACAAAAAAATTCAATGAAGATATCAAGGGAAGCTTTGATGGAATCGGAGCTGAAATCGGAATGCGCAAAGATATTTTGACGATTGTGGCGCCGCTTGAAGGCTCCCCGGCAAAAAAAGCGGGGCTTCTGGCCGGCGATAAAATTTTAAAAATCGACGACAAAGTGACGACAGATTTAAATTTAGATGAAGCGGTGAATTTAATCAGAGGCCCAAAAGGCACGCAAGTGACGCTTTTGATAGCAAGAGACAGCTTTGCTAGCCCGAAAGAATACAAGATTACCCGAGACGTTATAAACGTGCCGATTATAACCTATGAGATCAAAGAGACTGCGCCGGGCGGCCCGCTTCGGCCAGGCGAGGCGAGCAAAAAAATCGCCTATGTTAAACTGAATGAATTCACAGAAAATGCAGCCAATGAATTTGGAAAAAAGGTTAATGAAATTTTAACTTCGCCTGCGCAGGGAATTGTTCTTGATTTGCGGGGCAATCCCGGCGGCTATCTGGAAGTGGCGGTTGATATTGCCAGCTGGTTTGTTGACAGCGGCAAGCTTGTGGTCAGCGAAGATTTTGGCAACGGCAAGAAAAACGAACATACAAGTTATGGATATAAAAAATTAGCTTCCTATCCGACAGTTGTTTTAATTGATCAAGGGTCGGCTTCGGCTTCTGAAATTTTAGCCGGCGCGCTAAGAGACGACAACGGAATAAAATTAGTCGGAGAGAAATCCTTCGGCAAAGGATCTGTTCAGCAACTGGAAGATTTGCCGGGGGGTACTTCGCTCAAAGTGACGGTTGCCAAATGGTTGACTCCTTCGGGTCATTCCATTATGGACCAAGGATTGGAGCCGGACGTTAGCGTTACCATGACGCAAGACGACATTGACAACAACCGCGACCCGCAGCTGGATAAGGCGCTTGAATTATTAAAATGAAAAAACGTGTTATTATCAAAGCTCACGGCGCGGTTCAGGGAGTTTTCTTCCGGGCCTCTGTTTTTGGCAAAGCGCGGGAACTTCTTTTAACCGGCTGGGTGTGTAACGAGAAAGATAGTACGGTTAAAGCCGTGGCAGAGGGTGAAGAAGAGAAACTTAAACAATTAGTTCAATATTGCCAAAGCGGCCCGGAATTTGCCAATGTTCAAAGAGTTGAGGTAGAATGGGAAGAGGCAAATGGAGAATTCAGCGAATTTGTGATAAAATAAAAATATATCCAGTAATATAATTTTTTATGAAAGTCATCCTTATTCAAGATGTTGAAAAATTAGGGAAAAAATATGATGTTAAAGAAGTGGCAGACGGCCATGCCAGGAATTTTTTGATTCCAAAGGGCTTGGCCAAGCCCGCTACCGAGGCAGCACTCAAAGTGCTTGAGACGGAAAAAGCAACGGCCGAATTTGCCGCCGAGCTTGATTTAAAAAAGACGGAAGAAATGGTGGCTTCGCTTGACGGCCAAGAAATAGAAATCCAGACAAAAATAGGGGATGACGGGAAATTATACGGCGCAATCACGCCGGCAAAAATATCAAAAGTGCTTGAAACCAAAGGTTTTAACGTAAAAAAAAAGCAGATTAAACTGGCAGAGCCCATCAAAGAGATAGGAGAACATGAAGTTACCTTGGAACTTGACCACGGCCTGGAAGCAAAGATTAAAATCATTGTCACAGAAGAAATAAAAGAAGAGTTATAAATTTTTATGCCAGGCAGTGAAAATTCGACTGCTACCTGGCAGATAAATAATTACAAATTGTCGAATTTCTACTACCTGGTATGGCAAAATATATTTTTGTCGCAGGAGGGGTGATGTCTGGCGTCGGAAAAGGAGTCGCCACTGCTTCTATAGGAAAAATTATCCAGGCGCGCGGTTTTTCCGTCACGGCCATAAAAATTGATCCTTATGTGAACGTTGACGCAGGCACCATGAACCCCACCGAACACGGTGAGGTTTTTGTTTTGGACGAGGGAACGGAATGCGACCAGGATATGGGCAATTACGAAAGATTTTTAGATTTGGATCTGCCGGCCATAAACTATATGACGACCGGCAGTATTTACGAAGCGGTCATCCATCGGGAGCGGAACATGGGCTATGAAGGAAAATGCGTGGAAGTGGTGCCGCATATTCCGCTTGAAGTTATTGAGAGAATAGAGAAAGCTATAAAAAAAGCCAAAGCGGATTTTATCACAATTGAAATCGGCGGAACGGTCGGCGAATACCAGAACGTTTTGTTTCTTGAAGCGGCCAGAATGCTGAAACTAAAAAAGCCAAAAGATGTGCTTTTTGTTTTGGTTAGCTATCTCCCGATTCCTTCGAAAATCGGCGAAATGAAAACCAAGCCCACCCAGTATGCGGTGCGGGCGTTAAACTCGGCCGGAATACAGCCCGATATTATCCTGGCGCGTTCTTCCGTTCCTCTGGATAAAAAACGGAAGGAAAAAATTGCGGTCAACTGCAACATGCACGAACAGGACGTAATTTCGGCGCCCGATATTGACACGATTTACGAAGTGCCGATAAATTTTGAAAAAGACAAATTAAGCGATTTGATTCTGGAGAAGCTTGAAATCAAGGCAAAAAGATCGGATTTGAAAGAATGGAATTCATTGGTCAAAACAATCAGGGCCAAAAAATCAAATGTCAAAATTGGGATTGTCGGCAAATATTTCGGAACGGGTGATTTTATTCTGGCCGATGCCTATATTTCAGTTATTGAGGCGATAAAACACGCGGCATTTTTCCACAAAAAAGAACCTTTAATTGATTGGATAAATTCTGAAGCTTTTGAGAAAGACCCAAAAAGCGTCAAGTCACTGAAAAATTACGACGGGGTTATTGTCCCCGGCGGCTTTGGTTCGCGCGGCATTGAAGGGAAAATAAAAGCGATTGAATTTTGCCGAAAAAATAGAATCCCGTATCTGGGATTATGCTACGGCATGCAGCTGCTCGTGATAGAATTTGCGCGCCACGCCTGCGCCTTGCGCGACGCGCACACGACCGAAATTGACAGAGAAACGAAACATCCGGTGATTGACATTATGCCGGAACAGAAGAAGATTTTAGAAGACAAAAACTACGGCGCGACAATGAGACTGGGCGCCTATCCGGCGGCAATTACGATTCGCACCCAGGCATTCGGCGCCTATAAAAAACATTTGATTTCGGAACGCCACCGCCACCGCTGGGAAGTTAATCCTGAATACATTGAAACTTTGGAAAAAGGCGGTTTAGTGTTTTCTGGTAAATCGCCGGACGGCCGACTGATGGAAATCGCCGAATTGCCAAAAAGCGAACATCCGTTTTTTCTCGGCACCCAATTTCACCCCGAATTCAAATCGCGGCCGCTTGCGCCGCATCCGTTGTTCAGAGAGTTTATCGCCGCTGCTATAAAATAAAAACCCCTCTTCTATAAAAGAGGGGATATTCGTTCTTTTTTAATTTAAATTTAGTGGAGCGGATAATTAGATGAAAATTTACCAATGCCGTTTTCTCCGCAAATAGTCACATCAAAGCGGCCATGCACCTCGATTCTCTCTCCTTTTTTAACATGATGCGTTTCTTCCATAATTATTGCGTTAACCGTTTGCACAATTCTCATGCTTACTTTGTCGCAAATTTCCCTATACTTTTCATATTTATCAGGTTTTGCCATTTTGTCACCTCCTATTAAGAACTTTATTTCCCCGGAATCACATTGACAACTTTCGTCAGTCTTTTGTTGCGGTCAAATCTTTGGATATTTTTTGTCGCAAATTGAACAATACCTTCGGCTATTGAGTAAAGGGTATCGTCTGAACCGCGCTTAACATTTTTGCCGGGTTTGAATTTGGTACCGCGCTGGCGGATGATAATGCTGCCGGGCTTGGCCTTTTGGCCGGCAAATAATTTTACTCCTAAATATTTTGGTTGTGAATCGCGGCCAAGACGCGATGTGCCGGCCGCCTTTGTATGAGCCATGTCAGTTAAAAGTTTTAAGTTATAAGTTAAAAGTTAACAAATAAAGTATAACAAATAAAAACGGCTATGTCAACGGAAAATCAGATAGTATCTCAAGGCGGAAAATTTTCGAGAATGGGGGATTGGGCAAAGCAAAATCAGGGCGAAATCGCGCTGGTGGCTGGGTTTATTTTGGTCGCTTTGATAAGTTTTGGGATCGGATATCTGGTTGCGCCGGGAGCGCCGAAAAATCCGTTGATTATAGAAAATCCGCAAGCAGATATAAGCGAAGTAGTGGCAGGAGAAAATATCGGAGCAGGGGAAAGCGCGGCAACGTCTCAGGCTGCACAGACACAGCAGGGGAACGAAAAGGGATTAATCGTTGCTTCAAAAAACAGCAAAATATATCACTGGCCCTGGTGCGCGTCGGCCAAAAAGATAAAGCCGGAAAATCAGGTTTGGTTTAGATCAGAAGCCGAAGCGCAGGCGAGCGGGCGAACAAGATGCGCGGATTTTGAAAAACTGGCGCCGGCAGGGTATATAAAGCAACGATAAGTAATTAGTGACAAGTGATAAGAAAAAAAGAGACTGACGCAATGAATATTGCATCCGCAATAAATACTGCATCAGTCTTTTTGTTTATCGTCTTTGTATGAAAACTACGGCCTCGATGTCCTTTTTTGTCGTAGTAGACGAAGCGAGCAAGAATATTACAATCGCTATTCCTGCCAAAATATACAAGGACGCCTTTCCTATTGAGGCAACAACGGCTAATCCAAATATCTGCCAGACGGCTAATAAGACAATAAGCCAAAACAAAACAATAATGCTGGCAGGGTAGCGAAAATCGGGCATCGACTCCATTCGTTCCGTGTCTTTCATCGTAATTTCCTCCTTTCTTTTAGAGAACAACGATATTGTAGATAATACCACTTTATCTTTTATTTGTCAATATTTGGGCTTTTAATCTTTGATTTTAATACAGAAAATGTTTTGTATTCTTTTTGCAGTTTTTTTGCCTCTTCAATTTTTTGGCGCAGGCCAAGAGGCAATTCTTTTATGACTTTTTTTAATTTTGCTTCATCAATTTTTAAAATATCATTCCAGCGGCCGGCCGGCTCAAGTATTTCTTTCAAAAGCAGGGGATCATATCTGAATATTTGCCGTAATTTGCGAGTGATATAGCCTTCGTCGGAAAAAAGCCGCCCCATGTCTTCCTGGTCCATAAATTTGGCAAAGGTCTGCTTGATTTCGGCGAGCCGCCTTTCTTTCTGGGTAATTTCATCGTCCAGCGACATATATTCGCCAATCAGCGCTTTTACATCCTGGTCGTTGAAAAATATTTTTTGTTCAACGAATTTATGTTTCCAGACCGGGCAGATTCGCTGATAAGGGCACCAGGGGCAGAGCGGATTGGGGATTGGCTCAAATTTCCCGTTTCTGTGCGCTTCCAGGACATTTTCGATCAGCCCGATGATGTTTTCTTTCCCGATTTCCAGGTCATCGGCATTTTTTATGCTTGATAATTTTTCGCCGTGTTTTAAAAAATACAGGCTGGTTTTGACGGGCCTGTTTTGTTCTTTGATTGAAGGCCAGCGATTGGCGAGGCCCAGATGATAGACCGAAAGTTGAAGATTTTGGTCAACGTTTTTTTGCGCCGGCATTTTTTTTGTGGTTTTATAATCGATTAGCTCAAACATGTCGTCTTCAATTTTATCAACACGGTCAATTTTGCCGGTGAGAATATGCAAATCATTGCCGATCAATATCGGCGCTTCAAAAGGAGTTTCTAAAGCCGCTACATTAAATTGGCCGGGGAAGTTTTTGGCATAATAATTTTTGAGCATGGCGACTCCTTGGGCAAAAGCAGATGCTTCTTCTCTCTGGTCAGAATATACTGATGCTTCCCAGTTGGCGCTCCAGAAATTAAGCATATCCTCTTCAGTGGGGGAGGCAGGGGGCGTTGGGTCATGCAGGAGCTTGAGCGCGCTATGAATTAGAGTGCCAAAAACCGCTTCCTTGGATTTTGGAAATTTTATTTTATCAACGTATTGAAATTTATATTGCAAAGGACATCTGGCAAAGACATCCAGAGCAGAATAGGAGAGGCGCATTTTGATTGTTCCACTGGTTTAGGGGATAGTAAGGTTTTATCTATATAGAACGTCGCACAACATTCCTTTTGCGACGTACCTTGTACATCGCAAAAGGGGGACGAGACTATACAACATGCTTGGGCGCATCGCACAATCTCGTCTGAATTACTTTACGGATAAAGTTTTTTGTAAAATTGCATAATTAAATTTAAAAAAACATCTTTTATTTCCCCTAATACGTATATAAAGTCGTTAAAAAATTTTTTGACACTTTGAATGTTTACTTTGTTTTTCAGGCCATTTATGGCTTTCAAAGCCTGGGTCGGGCTGATTATGGGTATCACCTGCCCGATGAAGTTAATGAAGAGAAGAGGTATTTTGACTAGGGTCTGGGCTAGCTCCTGCCGCCTTGGCAGATAATTCGACGTTTGGGCAGCCAAAGGCCTTTCCTGGGCCAAAATTTGGGCTTCTGGAGCGAAAATAGCCAAAATAAAGAAAAACATAAGGGCTAATTTAAGGGGTTTGGGCATATTTATTTAGAGGGGGTTTATTTATAAAAGATTTAACAATTATAGTGTCGCACAACATAGATTATCCAACAAATGCTTTGTCGGATAATCTGGCAAAATTGTACAACATAATTAAAAATTATATCGCACAATTTTGCCTACCTTTCAAATTATTTTTTATAAATAACTCATCGGATTAATTGAGCCGCCCAGAGGCAGGAGGCCGTACCATTTGCTCTGAACAGAGAAAGTTGAGGCGGCGTAGACCGTGAAATGCAGATGCGGGCCGGTTGTAAAGCCGGTCATACCCACATAACCAATCACTTGCCCGGTTTTAACTTTTTGGCCGACAGAAACCGCGTAGCCGGAAAAATGTCCGTAAAGAGTTATCAAGCCATTTTGATGGTCAACGGCAACCCATTTTCCATACGCATATTTTCCATCGTCTCCGATTGCCTTGACAACTCCGTCCCCCGCTGATTTCACGGCATCACCAATATTGCCATCAATATCAATTCCGTTATGAAAATTGTAGGCATCATTTATAAAACCGGTTTGTGAAGTCGGGCCGTAGCCCTGATTAATCGCGCCACTGAGAGGCCAGGCCAGAACGCCGGAACGAAATCCGGGAATGGAGCTTGGGTCAATGGTTAGGCGCAGTTTATCTTCAATCGCGTAGATATCTTTTTGAATTTGCTGCTGTTGTTTCTGCAGGTCTGTCAGCATCTGCTGGTATTTTTTTTCCTGATTTTTGGTTTGAGAAAGCAAGTCGTTTTTTTCGTTCTTTTGGTTATTAAGGACAAGATTTTGGCCGGAAAGATCCTGATGCATTTGTTCAAGCTGTTGTTTTTGGTCTTGCGCCTCGGCCTTCGAATCTTCTAATTGTTTTTTTAGTTCTTGAATATTATCAAGTTTTGTCTGTAGTCCGGTCTGAAGATTTTCTACCGACTCCACTTCACTCAAAAAAGCAGAAAAAGTATCGCTGACTAGAACCATTTGAAGAGGTGAAGTCTGATCGTATTCGTTTATTGTTCTTATTGTTTCGCTTAAGTTTAGTTTCTGTCTTTCTATTTCGTTGTTTCTGGCGGCGATATCAAAAGACAGTTCGTTAATTTTGAGCGAAGTGGCCGAAATTTTTGCCTGGGTCAGTTTTATGTCCGTTTCCAGTTTTTTTATCTGGAGCTGCATATTGGCGATTTGTTTAGTCAGGGTGCTTTCCTGGCTTTTTTTGTTTTTTAACTCGGCGTTGTAAGCGGCAATCTGTTTTTCCAGCTCCTGGATCTGGGCCTGTTTGGCCGCTATCTGCTGGCGCATTTCTTCGGCGGTTTGGGCGATAGCAAAGACCGGCAATGCCATAATTGCCATCAGAATTGACAAAACAATGATTTTACGAAGTCTCAGGGGCATCTTTAATGCAAAACTTAAAATGTAAATATCAAAATGACAATTCAAAATTAAAAATTTTATATTTTACATTGTCATTTTACATTTTGATTTTTGATTTTTGAATTTGTGTTCTGGCTACTATTATAATTTTTTTATTGCTACTGAAATTCTGTCTAATGTTTTGTTTTTGCCCAGCGCTTCGGCAATCTCAAATGGTCCGGGCGAAGCTTTTTGGCCCGAAAGCGCGGCGCGCAGAGGCCAAAGCATTATTCCCCTATTCTTTAATTTTTCCGCTTCGGGCATAATTATTTCCTGCAGATTTTCTTTGGTGAATTTTTTTTCTGAAATATCACTAATTATTTCTTGTAATTTTTCCAAAGAATTTTTTATTTCTTCTTCGCTCGTGTCTTTCCAGAGAAGAAGCGATTTATCATATTCGGGCTCTTCAAAAAAGAATCTGACGCTCTCCCCTATCCCCGATAAGGTCTTTGAGCGTTCTCGCTCCAGCGCCACGGCCCTTTTTATGTAATCAAATGAAATTTTTTCTTTTGTCTGGCATGTTTCAAAATCTTTGACAGTGAACGGGCCCTTCATAGCAGCAATTTCAAAACTATGGTCAAATTTTGGGACAATTAGGTCATTTTCTATAAGATACGGAATGCATAATTCCGTCAGTTTATCCAAAGGCATCTGGCGCATATAATACTGGTTATACCAATTTAATTTTTCAATATTGAAAATCGCGCCGGCTTTGTGAACTTTTTGCAAAGAAAAATCTTTAAGCAGTTCTTCCATTGAATAAATTTCTTTTTCGCCTCCCGGATTCCAGCCAAGAAATGCCAGAAAATTTATCATCGCTTCGGGCAGATAACCATTTTTGATATATTCTTCAACTGCTACGTCGCCCTTTCGCTTGCTCATTTTTGATTTATCCGGATTCAAAAGCAGAGGCAAATGCGCCCAGGCTGGCGCCTCCCAGCCAAAATATTCATAAAGCAAAATATGTTTTGGAGTTGAGGGCAGCCATTCTTCTGTACGCATGACGTGCGAAATTTGCATCAGATGATCATCAACAACGACTGCCAGATGGTATGTTGGATAGCCGTCGGATTTTAAAAGCACCTGATCGTCAAGCTCATTTGTGTTATAAGAAACTTTCCCGCGCACGATATCGTTAAATTCAATCACGCGGTTTTCGGGGATTTTCATCCGGATTACATGCGGTTGATTCTGTTGAAGTCTGACTTCAACAGCATCTGGGGAAAGTGCGAGGCATCGCCTGTCGTATTTTGGCGCCTGCTTTTTGGCGATTTGTTCGGCGCGCATTTGTTCTAAAGTCTCGTCGCTACAGAAACAATAATAGGCGTGGCCTTTTTCTATTAATTCATTTGCGTACTTTTTATACAAATTAATTCGCTGCGACTGCACATACGGTCCAAAATCCCCGCCGATATCCGGTCCCTCGTCATGCTTAAGGTTTGCCCAATCTAAAACTTTATAAATTGTTTCAATTGCGCCTTCGGTGTAGCGTTTTACGTCCGTATCTTCTATCCTAATAATAAATTGTCCTTCGTGCTGTTTGGCAAAAAGATAAGAGTAAAGTGCTGTTCGCAAATTACCGATATGCATAAAACCGGTTGGACTGGGCGCAATACGGGTGCGGATTGAATGATTTTTTTCTGGCATTTTAAAACGGTCCGATGTTAATATTTATTTTAAAAACTCCGATGTAAAAAAGAAAAACTACTATTAGCCAGATGGCGGCTAAAATTGCGATAACGATTAAAAAATATTTCAGAAACTTGCGCATTTTCTGTTCTTTTATTTTTTCGCGATATTTAAAAGTTCTTGAGCAACGACCTTATCCGCTTCGGGCTTGGCGAATGTTTTGGCGGCTTCTGACATTTTGGCAAGAAGGTCGGGATTTTCAAGCAAAGCGAAAACGCGGTCTTTCAAAAAATTTGGCGTCAAATTTTCCTGAACCAAAACCAAAGTCGCGCCGGTTGTCGCATAGTCAAAAGCATTCGTTTTCTGGTGGTCGGCTGCCGAATCGGGCAGAGGAATTAAAATGCTGGGTTTCGCCGAGCCGGCAATTTCAAAAATGCTTCCGGAACCGGCCCGGGAAATCACTAAATCGGCTGCCGCCAAAGCGTGTTTCATCTGTTCTTCGTCCAAAAAGGGATAAAGATGATAGCCCGGCGGAATATTACTTCCCAAAAGACTTTTTAAATCCTCAAGATTTTCCTGGCCGCACTGATGGATTATTTCACATTTTTCAAGCAGTCCTCTCAAAGCCAAAAATACATTGTCATTAATTGCTTTGGCGCCCTGACTGCCGCCCAGAATTAAAATTAATGGTTTTTGGCCGATAAGCTGAAATACATTTTTTGCCTGTTCTTTTGAACCTAAAAAGATATCGGAACGGACGGGATTGCCAAGCAGGGCGGTTTTTTTGGCCGGAAAAAAAGAAGCGGCTCTGGGGAAAGATATAGCAATTCTTTTGGCAAAATGCGATGTCATTTTGACGGACAGCCCAGGAACCGAATCGGATTCGTGAACTAAAATAGGAATTCCATAAATCCAGGCAACCAAAACAGCCGGCACAGAACCAAAACCGCCCTTGGAAAAGACAATGTTGGGCATATAGGAAAAAAGAATCAGGAGAGACTGAAAAAAGCCGATAATGACCCTGAATATGTCAAGCAAATTATGGCCGGAAAAATAACGCCGCAGTTTGCCGGCCACAATATTTTTGCTGGCAATGCCTTCTTTGGCAAAAGCTTCGCCGCCAAGAGTTTCTGGACCGACAAAAAGCATTTCGAGGGGCCCTCCGTCGGGCATTTGATTTATTTTTTTGAGCTCTCTGGCCACGGCAATTATTGGGAAAAGATGGCCGCCGGTGCCTCCGCCTGTGAAAATTATTCGCATAAGTTTAAATTTTAAATTAAAAGATTATTTATAAAAATTACAAAATTAAAAATTAAGATGCTTTACTGTAACGTGAAATATTTAAAAGTATGCCGACTCCAACCAACGAAACAGCCAAAGAAGTCCCGCCATAGGAAATAAAAGGCAAGGTGACTCCGGTTAATGGGATTAGGCCGACAATCGCGGTGATATTGACGAAAGTTTGAATAATTATATAACAAGTGATGCCTCCGGCCAGAAGCCTGGAAAAATCATCAGGAGCATCCCTCGCAATTTTTAAACCCTGGAAGCCGAAAGTGACAAAAAGTGCCAGCAGCCCGAGCATTCCTAAGAATCCCAGTTCTTCTCCGATGACCGCGGCGATTGAGTCGCCGGCTGCCTGAGGCAAATAAAGGTATTTTTGTTTTCCTTGGTCGAGCCCCTGGCCGAAGAAGCCGCCCGAACCAAAAGCGATCAAGCTCTGATTTATCTGATAACCCACGCCTTGGGGCGCCAAGTCGGGATGAAAAAGCACCTGGACTCTCTGAAGAGCGTGAGGAAAAATATTTATTAAAAGCAGGAGAACAAGGAATCCGGCCGTGGCCAGAACCAGGATATGGCTAATAGGCGCTTTGGAAATAAAATACATAGCGACAGCCGTCAGCGCGAAAACTCCCAGAGTTCCGATATCCGGCTCAAGCGCGATTAGCAGCCCGGTTATTCCCAGGATAATTAAAAATGGGATAAGGCGCTGGCGGTTTTCTTTTTTGTCTGACTCATCTGTTTTTCCGAGAAACGATGCCAGGTAGATGATAAAGCCTAATTTGAAAATTTCGCTGGGCTGAAAATTAAAACTGCCGATTTGAAGCCATCTTTTTGCCCCGCCCAGAGCCATGCCGATACCGGGGATAAAAACCGCGGCCAGCATAGCTAGCCCGATGACAAAAATTGGCAGAGCGTATTTACGCAAATATTGATAAGGAAGGCGATAAAAAATATAGCCCAGAATCAGGCCCGGAATCAGCCCTTTTAAAATCTGATTTTTCGCGAAATAAAAAGACTGATTGAATTTTTCCTGGGAAATGACGCCGCCCGCGCTGGTCACCATAAACAAACCAAAAACAATCAAAACGCCGGTGACAATCAAGATTATTAGATTCGGTTTATCGGCTTTGCTCATTTTGTTGCTTCAATTAAAACAATGCGGCGACTGCCTGATTAAATATCTCTCCTCTTTCAAATTCGTGCCTGAACATGCCAAAGCTGGCGCAGCCGGGAGACAGCAGGATAACGTCGCCCTTTCTAGCTATTTTGGCGGCAAAATTAACTGCTCGCGGCAAATTATTGAAATTCTTTATCGTTAACCTTGAATGGCTTGCGCTGGATTTGTCGGAGTTTGGGCGAATATTTAAAATCTGTTTTTTTATCTCATTTTCCAATTTATGAGTGGCAGTACCGTTTAGCAAAAGAACAGCTTTTGTTTTTTGAGGAATTATTCTGACCAGCTCGCTGAAATTCAGGTTTTTATCTGCTCCGCCGGCGATTAAAATCAAATGTTTTGTATCTTGTGGCACCTGGAGAGATAACGCGTTTATTGCGGCGATAGTGGCTTCCGGAATCGTAGCGGTGGTGTCGTTAATATATTTGACGCCGTTTATCTCTTTTACAAGTTCCAGGCGGCCCTGCAGTCCTGAAAATTCCTGCAGAGTTTTTTTGATTGTTCTGGCCGGAACGTTGAAAAGACGTGCGACGGTCACTGCCGCCAGGACATTATGCAGATTGTGGGCGCCCAATAATTTTATATCGGATGTCAGCGCCACCGGTTCTTTGTTCGCTCCGAAAAATATTTTTCCGTCAGCCAGGCGCGCCCCGATCCTTGTTTCCTGAGAGGTTTTGGGCATGCTTTCAAGCTCGGCAATCGCTTGGGCATCGGTTGAATAATAATAAATTTTTGATTTTACTTCGGGCGCTAATTTTTTTAGGGCCTGGTCGTCATAATTTAAAACAAGAAAATCTTTGGATGTCTGAAATTTAAAAATTACTTTTTTATCTTCCAGGTATTCTTCCATTGTCCGATAGCGATTGAGATGGTCGGGCATTATATTTGTCATAACGGCGATTTTGGGGCTTTTGCCGTGCTTGGCCAGGCCGTTGAGCTGCCAGGAAGAAAGTTCAAGGACGACTAAAGTGGTTTTTTGAATTTCCTGCAATTTTTCCAGAACCGACATCCTGATGTTGCCTGCCAGAACCGTATCGGGATGTTTCGGTTTTAAAAACTGATAAATTAAAGAGGCGGTTGTTGATTTGCCCCGCGAGCCGGTCACTCCGATAATCGTTCCCGGACAGAGCTCAAAAAATATTCCGATGTCGGTTTCAACCGGCACGCCGGCATCTTTGGCAATTTTAAGAAATTTTGAATCATCGGGCACGGCCGGGTTTTTGATGACCAGATCGGTGTTTTTGAAATCTTCTTCTCTGTGCTGGCCAAGAACATATCGGATGCCCTTGAAACTGCTTAAAGCGTCCAGTGATTCTCTTAGCTCGCGGCGGGTTCTCAAATCAGTCGCCAGAATTTTGGCGCCGGCCTGATAGAAAAAATTGATTGCGCCCAGTCCCCCGCCATGCAGACCGATGCCCATGATTGTGACGCGTTTGTTCTTGAGGTCTTCTATTTTCATACCCAAATAAGGCCTTCTTCCTAACTCGAAGGCGTTTTATTAATTTTATTATAGCAAAATTTTGGGTTGTTGGCTACTAAAATAGTCCACAAACGCAAAAAGCGTCCTAACTTTTCGTTAGAACGCTTTTTGCTTTAATTATTTATCCTTTTCAGAGACTTCGTAGGAGAGAGCCTGACGAAATCTCAGAAAAGGAGGCGTATGGATTTTTTTAAAAAATCCACACGCCTGAATACTAAACACTTTGATGGATTTTCTGGCTCCAGAAGTTCAAAGCCGTCTGCATAGCAGAGCTGCCGAACCGTTTTGTTACGAGCGTTTTAAAACGCTCAAGGTCCCCTTTGGCAACAAGCATGAAGTCTTTGATCCTTTCCTCTTTCGTTATAGGGCGAGAGGCTTGTGGTTCAAAACCCGAACCGCCGCATCTCTCGCATTGCCAGCCATAACCGCCATTACCATGACAACTTCTGCAAGTTTCTTTCGGCATAACTACTCCCTCCTCTTTTCTTGGATTTTTTGATTTTTTATCTGCACGCCGCAAATCGGCGATTAAGAAAGTCGTTTTATGTCAATATGTTAAAGGAACTATTCTCCTTCTCTCAACCTACTAGTTTGACTAGTAAATTCGGAGAAGGAGAGAGTTAAATTATAAATAATTTTTTAACCCTCTCTTATGCCGTCCGATGATGATGAGGACGGCCAAAGAATAAAATCACACTTTCTATGTGGCAACAAATTTTCCGCGCTCTCTGTTTGCCTACATACCGCCGTAGGCGGAATTCCAAACAGAGATTTTTGTTAATTAACCTTTCTCTCATTTCAATCGCCCCCTTTCATTTTTTTTCAACGCTATCTCCTTCTCTGAGATTTCGTAAATTAATTTGACAAAATCTCGGAGAAAGAGGGAGAACTCGACAATTTATAATCGAGTTCTCCCAAAAATTTATTCAGCACAAGCGGCGGCAATTTCTGCTTTTAGAGCAGCGGCCGCTTCGTCTATCTGTTGTTGATGATAAGCAGCTAGGTCAAACCGCTTCATTTTGAAAATTGTCCAGAAGTGCTTGACCTCACCATTCCCGTTATCGTCATGGTCATTTTTTTGACACTCTACGATAAAATCTGGGACGATTCCCTTTAAGAAGAGCTGTTCACCAATGGTATCTGCTTCCCAATCATGGCGTTCACCAGAACCAGTCGCAGAACGCCCCGCACTAGCGAGTTTAATAATATGCTCGCCATCAGCGTCGGTCCAAATCGCGAAATATTCCGTATAATCATAGTGCCCTCCGCCACTCCAATCATACGAATCTTCGTTTCCCTTTGCCGCAAGAAGTGATTTGTCACCCCTGCGGATTTTGATTTCCGTCACATCTTCGGGTCGCAATTCCGGTTTTCCCTCGTAATCAAGGAAAAGCCGGTCAATAAACCCAAACTCTCTCCTCAATAAAGCCACTCTGTACTGTTTCATTTTATCCTCCTTTTTCCCAAAGGGTTTTATTTGTCAGTTTTCCAAGTTCCCCTTGGCCCGCTGACTTCGGGAAATTTGCGTGCTGACCGCAGTATGTTTTACGTCCTGTGTGCGAGACGGGGATCTCGGTTTTCGCCGCCGATTTCTTACAAATCGGGAAATATTTGGTTTTTAACAAAGAACACTTCGACCCATTCAGTAAATTCAGGGTAAATAAACTCAGTGTAAACTTTATCTCTTCTGCCAGAGACAGGAATGAAAGAGAGGTTTAAAAGGTAAAATATTACCTAACCTCCCCTCCATTCCTGTTTCAAGCAATCATCCTGCGCCCTGCGGACTGATAAACAAAAAGCGGCTTCTTGGCCCGGTAAAAAACCTCGAGGAGATTTCACTGGACCTAGGAGAGCCGCCTTTTGTTTTGTCCCTTGGCCTAGACGGATCCGGGCCTGGGACTAACCCATTTATACGTATATATGCGTTTATTCAAGCCCAAATAGGCTTAAATTCTCTCTCCTTTTTAGCTATTTTTCGTTTTTAAGGTCGCTAACCTTTTTCTTCATTTCAATAGTATAGCATATACAAAAAACCTTGTCAAGGGTTGACAAGGTTTTGATAATTCTGTTAAATTTTGAAATTCAGCTTTTGTTTTAAATTATCTTATCCAAAAACGCCAGAATTAATCCAAGCGCCGCGCCCATCACGGAAATAATCCAGAAGCGCATCGTCACTTTTGTTTCCGGCCAGCCCTTAGCTTCAAAATGATGATGCAGAGGCGCGGATAAAAATATTTTTTTGCCTCGTAGTTTCTTTGAAATAGTTTGCGCAATAACAGAAAACGATTCAATCATCATGACAAAGGCAATTAGTGGCAGAAGTAAAAATTGATTTGTCAGCATGGCAATAATGCCTAAGGTTATGCCAAGGGACATGGCGCCGGTATCCCCCATAAAGAATCTGGCCGGATGGATGTTGAACCACAAAAATGCAAAAAGCGCCCCGATTAAAACTCCGCAGAATGCCGCTAGATTATAAAGCCCTGCCGCGTAAGCGATAACGCCGTAAGCGCCAAAAGCAGTTAAAAGAGTTCCGCCAGCTAGGCCGTCCAGACCGTCGGTTTCGTTAACCGAAAAAGCTGTAGCGACAATGACAAAAACAAAAACCAAAATATACGATATGCCCAGATGATAATCGCCCAGAAACGGAATATGAACGGAGTCTCGTCCGAGTTTAGAAAAAAACCACCAGGCGCCAAAAGCGGCAATGGCGGTATAGACGATGATTCTGTGGCGCATGCGCAATCCCCCGCCCTTCGGGCCGATTCGCAGAACACCCAGCAAATCATCGGCTAAGCCAACTATAGCCGAGGCGACCAGAGCGCCAAGAGGCAGGAGGGTTTCGCTCCTTGAAAAAAAATTCAATTTGCCGATTATGGAGTTGACGCCCAATTTTGAGAGAAGCCAGAACAAAACTATCAGAAAAAGAACCGTAAACCAGACTAAGATTCCGCCCATGGTCGGCGTACCTTCTTTTTTTTCATGCAGGCTGGCAAAAATGGGCGCGCCCTCGGTTCTGATTTGTTTGCCCAGCCGCCATTTGTATAAAAAATGTGTTAAAATCGGCGTCAAAAAAAAGCCGACAATAAAAGCCAGAGCGGTCAGGCCGAGGATTCTGGAAATTTGAAAAATGTCGGTCATGTTTTATATTCTACCACAAAAAAGCTTCTTTTTCCCACTGTATCAACTTATCCATTTCCCCTATTCTGTTTTGTGTATTCAAAATGACATTTATGATTATTCCTTTGTTATTGGGGGCTTGGATCGCGACGATGAAGCAATTTCCTGATTCATCAATGAAGCCGGTCTTTCCGGCGATGATTTCAGGATATTTTGCCAGCAGTTTGTTGCTGTTGGTTAAATGATGATTATGTTTTCCGTCAGCGGAAAGAATGTCTGCTTCTGGCATTTTCATTATATTTGTAAGAAGCGGATATTTAATAACTTCCTGCATTATTTTCGCCATATCTTTGGCCGTGGAAACGTTCTCGGTGCTTAAACCGCTTGGATCGGAAAAATGAGTGTTTATGAGGCCAAGCTGCGCCGTTTTTTGGTTCATAAAGTCGACAAATTGGCCATTTCCTCCAGAGGCGGATCCGCCTTGGTCGGAAAATTTTTCTGCCAAGGCCACAGCCGCGTCGTTGCTTGATTCAATAAGCAAAGCATAGAGAAGTGATTCGATTGTCATTTTTTCATTGGTAACTAAATTGCCCATTTTTCCTTCTGTTTCAACCGCGTTTTTGCTGATAGTGATTTCATCTTTGAGATTGGCACGTTCAATGACAACAAGGGCGGTGATAAGTTTTGATAAACTGGCGATGGGCTGTATTTTATCCGGTTCTTTTTGCGCCAGCACTTTGCCAGATATAATTTCAGTAACATAAATTGATTGGGCGCTGAGTACCGGTTCGTCAACGCCCCATTTCCTTATGGGGATAATAATATCATTTGTCGGGACCAAATATGCGTCTTGCGCCAGTGGCAAAGATGCGGCCAGAACATTTTCGCTTTGGGGCAAGCTGGATGCTGGCAAATTTTGCGATTGTGTCTCGGGTTTATTCTTGAAAAATGAAGAACTAAAATAAACTACGGCCAAAATGGCCAGAGCAGTAAATAGCTTGAGGAAATAAGCGGGAGCTAATTTTTCTTCTTGGGGGGCGTCCTGTTGCAAAATCCAAATGTCAAAATCCCCGCCCGCCAAAGCCGATTGGACGAGCTATGGGATATTGAAAATATAAGTTAAATAACGACATAATCTTTTAAAACTGTCCGCTTGCTTTGGCAATCGGCGGGCAGGCAAATTTCAAATCAAGGTCAAAGCTCAAAATCCAAAGAATTAATTT
>Ga0315281_10001953_pt1 | contig 30643 bp, 43 predicted proteins | sample YL17G07_0_MG_FD_204540 | JGI IMG/M metagenome (GOLD analysis project Ga0315281, IMG submission 204540) | Sediment microbial communities from Yellowstone Lake, YNP, Wyoming, USA - YL17G07_0 | ecosystem: Environmental > Aquatic > Freshwater > Lake > Sediment | place: USA: Wyoming | collected...
AGAAGAAAGAAGGTAAGGAAGAATCGCCAATTCCAATGTTGATCTTGTTGGCAATAATTATATTGGGAGGAATCTCTCTGGTGGTATTCTTAGTTTTTGAGGAATAGGGAGTTCTTTTCTATAAAGAATTCCTGAAGAACTAAAAAGGGTGCGGGATTAAAAAAGATTTATAGAAAGGAGAGGCCAATGGGAAAGAACCTTATTTTATCATTCTTTTTGTCATTCCTTTTCATAGTTTGTTTAAGCTGCTCATCTAATTTACCAGATAATGGGGTCACGATTCTGAGACCAAATGCAGAAGATAAGGTCAAGGTAGGAGACTCTTTTGAGGTCCGCTGGAAAACGGAACCAGCGGAATCAGAATTTGGGGTGATGGTGACTATTGATTTCTCAAGGGATGGGGGAAAATCCTGGGAAAAAGTGCAAGAAAATGTACAAAATAGTGGGAAATATGTATGGACCGTTCCAAAAGTGGAGCATAAGAAGTATGCGCTTACCAATAAAACATTTAAACTGAGAGTCATTTCCCAAAGTAAGCCAATCTACCGTGGAACGTCAGAGCTTTTTTTTGTAAGTACAGGAATCAAAAAATAAGTACATAACATCAACAATAGTAGCTTTTTTATTACTTCCATTATCGTCTGAAAACCGAGAAACAAAATCTTTGGTGATGATGGCTTTCTATAAAATCTGGATGCATGACTTCATTCGGTAATCTTCAATCCTTAGAGCATCCCTTGACTCAACATTTGGTGAAAGAAATAACCCCTTTTCTTAACCCTTCCTTCCTGAAAGTGTGATTTTTAAATTCCTTCTCAAGATGTAATATTTCAATTAATAATCGATAAGATAAAGTTACATATTCCCCCCGATTCACAACCATTGAATTTCGATTATTTCTTTGTTATTCTCTTTATCAAGAAACAGGAGAAAAAGGACGAGACCAATACGGTTGGAGATTGTTACCAATGTGATTACCCATTTCATCTTAATTAATCATTTTTACCTAATTTCCAGCGATGCATACTTATAGGGGATCGAATCCAACCGAAAGGAGGTGAGTCGATCCCAGCCCAATCCGGCCAATTTGAATAGGAATGGGTGTCCAAATTACTTATCAAAGGAGGTTGATCATGGTTAAGAAAAGTTTCAGCATTTTCATTCTTATCCTCTGCTTTGGGCTGTTCTTGGGGGGATGTCCGAAGAAAACAGTAGTAGTTAGTAGAGAACAGCCATCCGTCCAGAAGTCGGAAGAGGCAAGTAGACTTGAAGCTGAGCGGGCAGCAAGAGAAGCAAAAGAGGCTAAAGAGGCTAAAGAGGCAAAAGAAAGAGAATTAGCCAGGATTAAGGAAGAAGAGGCTAAGAAACCAATAGGTGGAGAGCTCGAAAAGAGTCTGGTCGCCAAAAAAGAACGCGGGATCGAAGGGGAGGTTTTCGAAAGTAAACTGCTCAAAGACATCCACTTCAACTTTGACAAATATGACATTCGTCGAGAGGATGAGGAAATCTTGAAAGAAAATGCAGCGTGGTTGAAAAAGAATCCTAAAATGAAGATCCAGATTGAAGGTCATTGTGATGAAAGGGGAACCGTCGAGTACAATCTCGCTCTCGGGGAAAGAAGGGCCAACAATACGAAAAGATATCTCGTCTCCCTTGGCATTAGTCCAAATCGAATCACTATCATTAGTTTTGGAAAGGAGAGACCTTTGGACCCGGGCCATAATGAAGAGGCATGGGCTAAAAACCGTAGGGCTCACATCGTCGTGTTATCCAAATAATTTAAGTGTGCCCATTCGTAGGGATCATTGATCTTTGCTGAGGATTGACATTCAAGGAGGAAAAGTTGAAAAAATTCGGCAGGATTAAAACGTGGATCATTCTTCCCATCGGGGTGTTTCTATTTGGATGCGCAACCATCAGAGACGTACAAATCCTTGATAGGGAGATTGATAAACTTCATTCGAAACTTAGTGCACTTCGAAACGAGAATAAGTCTCTCGAGAATAAACTCGATTCGGAGCTCGGTGCTCTTCGAAAAGAGAATAACTCGATTGAGAATAAAATCTCCGCCCTGTCGGATGAGAATCAAAAGCTTAAGACGGAGTTTCTTTTCCGGCTCGAAAACGTTCAATCTGAAGTTCGAATCCTCTCTACGGGGATCGAGGAATATAAGGATTATCTTAAAAGGCCCTCAAAAGAGATTGGCCGTGTTAATGTTAAGGAAGATGTCGAGGTCCGATTGAGGATTTTGGAAGAGAGGAGAAAAAATCTCGAAGAGAAGAATAAAGCCCAGGAAGAGAAAATTAGAGAAATGGAGGACCGTCTGAAAGGCGTGGAAGGGAAGATAAAACAGGTGGAATCGGAAAAGTCGGGTCCCACCAACGAGGTTCTTTCCGAACCCAAAGGGCTATCGGCAGGGATGGGGGACCTGTATAAAGACGCCTACGAGACCTTTCAGAAGGGAGACTTGGAAGGAGCCCGGAGGAAATTTGAAGCATTTCTCAAGCAGTACCCTAATACCGAACTCTCTGGCAACGCCCAGTTTTGGATTGGAGAGACCTATTATCAGAAAAAGGATTTTGAGAGGGCCATCTTGGAATATGAAAAAGCGATCACCAAGTATCCGGAAACGGGTAAAATTCCAGCGGCCTTATTCAAACAGGCCCTCGCCTTCCTGGAACTGGGTGATAAGACAAATGCCAGAAATCTTCTCAGACGGGTCATCGAGCGATTTCCACGTTCTGACCAAGCGGAAATGGCAAAGAAGAAACTGGAAACAATCAAGTAAATTTCTGGTAATTAAAGAGAAAAAGCAGGTTAGATAATGACCCTTGGCAGTGCTAAGAATCAACTAATTTTGTTACGTATAGCATGTAGAAACAGACAACTTATTCCGCTAAGATCTCTTCAGTGGGTCTCCCAAATCCACCGAACAAATTTGTGGGGATAAAGATAATTTTCGCAAGAACATTCCTCTTTTTAACTCTAAATCCAGCAATAGGTTTCCACTTTTGAACTTGAAATGACCAAAACCATTCGGAAAATTGACAACCCCCATGCCCCTTGATATGATGATCGAAATTCACACCCATGGAAGGAGAAAGATATGAAGAAGCTCGCGATGATACTGGTATCGATTTTTTTCATGACACCCTGTATCCTCTCTGCGGCTGAACCGCAGGAAGCCTTGATTGCGAAGGCAAAAGCGGAAGGAAAGGTAACGTTCTACGCGAACATCACAGCCATCGAGCCCGTCATGGAGGCGTTCACCAAGAAATATGGGGTGAAGGGAGAGTATACACGAATATCCACCGACAAATACGTCGCCACCGTTGCCACTGAGCATGAAGCCGGAAAACTCATGGCCGATGTTCTACAGGCCCCCATCCCCATCCTGGACATATTGAAAGGAAAAGGTGTCTTAGCCTCATACAAATCCCTCGTGGCTTCTGACTACCCTAAGTGGACGAGAAAAGACGACAAAATACAGATCTTCGGCATTGAATACATTGCCCTGATCTATAACAAAGAACTTGTCAAGCCTATCGACGTTCCCAGGAAGTACGAGGACCTGACGGATCCGAAATGGCGCGGGAAGATCGTCATGGCCAATCCCACCACCCATGCGACCACCATTTCCTGGTTGGTCGGGTTGAAGGAACAGGTCTTTTCAACGGAAGACGCCTGGATGAAGTTTGTCAAGGGACTGGCCGCCAACAAACCAATGTTTGTCAGCTCCTTCGGTCCAACGCCTGCGCCCATAGAGAGTGGAGAGAAACTGATTGGCATTTCGATGCCCAAATACATCTTGACCAAAGCGCCAGCTCCCTTAGATTGGGCGAGAGTGGAGCAACCATTGCTGGGGACGCCCCGAGGAATGGGCATCACCCAAAAGGCCCCACATCCCAACGCCGCCAAGTTATTTTTCGATTACTGGCTATCCAGGGAGTCCGCGAAGATCCTTGCCGAAAAGGTGGGGGAGTATGTCCTCTGCCCGGGTGTTTACCCTCCGATCGATGGGATTGAAAAAGCCAAGGTTCAGCCGATCCGGGAACTCTCGGACGACGAAATCCGGCATTGGGCCGCCGAGTTCAAGAAAATCTTTTAAAACCTGTGATCCCTAACCCTATTCACGTTTTGAGCCCGAGGGACCCCGGGCTCAAACCCTTGCGGATGCGGTAAGATGGAGATTCGAATAAAGGACCTGAACAAAAATTATTTCTCCGAAGGCAAGGCGATTACGGCACTGTCGAATGTTAATCTGACCATACCGGCTAATAAAATCTTCACTCTCCTCGGTCCAAGCGGATGTGGCAAGACGACCCTTCTCCGGTGCATTGTCGGATTAGAAATACCGGATTCGGGTGAGATCGGCATAGGGGATGAAATCGTATGGTCAAAAGACAGAGGGGTCTTTGTCCCCCCTGAAAAAAGGGGCCTGAGCATGGTGTTTCAAACCTATGCGATCTGGCCCCACATGAATGTGTTCGATAATGTGGCCTATCCCCTACAGGTCAGAAATGAGCCGAAAGGGGAAATTAAAAGAAAGGTTGAGAAAACCTTGCGGTTCGTCCAGCTCGAGGGACTTGAAAACCGTCCCGCCACGAAATTGAGCGGTGGGCAACAACAGCGGGTTGCCTTAGCCAGGGCTTTAGCGCCAGAGCCCAAGGTGATCCTGTTCGATGAGCCCTTAAGTAATCTTGATGCCAAACTTAGAGAGGAGACGAGAAAAGAATTGCGCAACTTTCTGACCAAGCTGAAGATTACCGCCGTATACGTGACCCATGACAGGATTGAAGCCCTGTCCCTGTCGGACGCCATTGCGGTCATGAAGGCCGGCCGAATCATGGAAATCGGGACTCCCAAAGAGATCTATTTCGGCTCTGAACAGAAGTTCGTGGCGGATTTTGTCGGCCGGACGAACCTCATCGAGGGAAAAGTGGCCAGCATCGAGAAGGATGGTCCCCTCATCAGTACTGCGATTGGAACCATCGCCTGTCAAACGCAGACTGCGCCACCGGTGGGAAGTATCGTCACGGTGTCCATTCGACCGGAGTTCATCACGGTGACGGCGAGAGATTGCGGGAAAGAACGAAACTCATTCCGGGGAAGGGTGGAATCCCTTGTGTTCGTCGGAGAAGCTTACGAAGGGGAGATCAGGGTTGGAGAAACCCGCCTGATCACGAAGATCGCGCCGACCGCCAACGTGAAGGAAGGGGATGAGATCGGCCTGTGCGTCGACCCGGATTGCTGCTCCATCCTTTTGCGATGAACAGGTAATGTATTATGGTTTGGACGAGAACAGCTCTGACACCGAGCCTGATCTTGATCGTCGGCTTTTTGACGGTCTGCCCTGTGGCCATGCTCCTTCTCGGAAGCTTTTCAGAAGGCCTGGGAGCGTTCGGGACTTTCACGCTTGAGAAATATATCAAGTCGTATACCGACCCTGCGCTCATCGAGATCATCGTTAATACGATCGTGTTCATGATCGGGTCGGCACTGGTGGCCACTGCTCTGGCCCTGTTCATGGCCTACCTGAACACGAGGACCAATATCCCTTTTAAAGTCCTGTTCCAGATCATCTCTATCGTACCGATGATGATCCCCCATATCCTGTTCGCCGTCAGCTGGGCACTCCTCCTGAATCCTTCCAACGGCTTGATCAATCTCCTGCTTAAACAAATCCTCAATTTGCAGCATTCACCTTTCAACATCTATTCCCTGCCCGGCATGATCCTGGTGGAGGGACTACTTGACCTTCCTGTCTCGTATCTGATCATCGCGCCCGCTATGTCCTCTTTTGACGTTTCCCTGGAAGAGTCCTCCAAGGTGTGCGGGAGTTCCAATCTTCGAACGCTCTGTAAAATCACCCTGCCGGTTCTCAGACCGGCCATCCTTGCCTCCATCACCCTTGTCGCCATCAGGAGCCTGGAGTCCTTCGCGGTGCCCTCGGCCCTTGGGATGCCCGGAAGGATATACCTGTTGTCGACCCATATCTATCGCATCATTGCGACTGGTTTTGCCGCAGACTATGGCATGGCAGCCGCTGTGGGCATGAGCGCCCTTGCGGCATCCGTTACGCTTATTCTCCTTTACCGTCATCTTACCTCGGAAAGTGATAAGTACGTCACGATCTCCAGCAGGGGATACAGGCCTGCGTTGATCGATCTTCACGGGGCGAAGGTTCCTCTCTTCATCATCGTCGCCCTTCTTTCCTTCTTCCTGATCGTGCTGCCGGTCCTCGTCCTCCTGTATACCTCTTTGGTCCCCTATTCCATGGTGCCGAGCTTAAAAGCATTCGGTATGATGAGCTGGAAGCACTGGCTGGCCGTTCTGAAAGATCCCATCTCCCTCCTCTCATTGAAAAACAGCCTCTTCCTGGGGATTGTCGGTGCAACCCTCGGTGTCGTTCTCACCCTCTTCGTCTCTTACACCATCGTCAAGTTGCGAACACCCGCCTCCGGAATTCTCGAATCCCTGAGCTTCCTATCTTTCTCCTTTCCGGGGATCGTCATCGGTGTCGGCTTCATGTGGTTCTTTGTCCGGACACCCCTTTACGCCACGATCGTCTCCCTCCTGATCGGGTACATCGCTACCTACCTTCCTTATGGGATCAGGCCTCTCACGAGCGCCTTCGTACAGATCCACCGAGACCTGGAGGAATCCTCCAGGGTTTGTGGCGCAGGGACGCTTTATACACTACGCAGGATCATCGTTCCCCTGCTCATCCCGGGAATCGTATCAGCGTGGATTTTAATGGCTACCATGTTCGTCCGAGAGCTGAGCGTCTCAGTCGTTCTCTCCCGACCCGGAAACGAAGTGCTGGCCGTTCAGATCCTCAGATTCGCTGAGGACGGCTTGTGGGGGAAACTCTCCGCCCTGGGAATTCTAATGATCCTCGCATCCACGACCCTGGTGGTTCTGGCTTCTGCAGCAGGGGCGAAATTGACGAAGCTACGGAAGGAGGAGCGGTAGGGGAAAGCGATGATACTGTCCACCAACTCCTCCTCCATCATTTTAGCCGAAAGGAGAAAAATGGGATACCCGCCTAGCCATATTGGTGTTGATTTCTCACTCCGGAGAAAGTATATTCTGATCAATAGAGGGGGATCTGCTCATTACTTTCTTTTTATTTCTCCATGGGTTTTAAATTCCCCTCATCCAAATCTTTTTTGAAAGGAGACGAATGTGAAAAAATTTCTTCCTACATTGTTATGTCTTATTTTAGGCTTCGGCATGCTCATGATGGCCGATACGGCTACCGCTGGGATACAGGATAGATTCAACCTCCCTGAACCTTACTTAGGCTGGGAAAAATCTTACCTCAAAGAATTCCCTGATCTCCAAAAGTTTCTGGAAATCATGATCACGACTACGGCTGCCCAGTTGCAAAATCCTTCAGAGGATATCCTTCATAATCGGGTATGTTCGGCTCTGGCATATGAAATGTCCAGAGAGCTTCCTCCTGAGAAGAGGAAATTAGCCATTGCTACCGATATTCTCCACAACATCGCCAAAGAAGAAAAGAGCGCCGTCTTGACAGACCCGCAGGTTTTCAAACAGGCGACAGAGATGGTCAGCGAACTCAAGAAAGCTGGATATTTCCGGGCTTCCCCTGATTTTGGGGGGGATCCACAAATTTTACAGAACGCAAAGGTGGGTGGAAACCGGGCGCTGAGCCACCATATTACCGGGGCATTGAAGGCCGGGCAGATTGCTAAACAGATCGGGATCATCTCTGATAAAGAAATCCAAGAGATGCAGGCGGCAATCATTGAGCATTCCACGGGTTACTGGTATTTTCGTGATTCTGTTGACAAAGCCGTTGGGAAAAAAGGCGCCTGGCAAGTGGTCTTCCCTGAACCCGCAAGTGAAATTTCTAAAATCGCCCACGATGCCGATTTAATCTCTCAGTTCGTTCCAGAATCGGTTGTGCCGGACGGCAGTAAATGGCGCGAGCTGGCGAAAAAGCGATGGGGGGCTAAAAACACAAAAGAAGAGGGGCACATCGTTTATTACGTTTTCTTCCGTCTGTTTGAAGAGGCGAAAACCAAAAAGGGGAAGGAGATGGCGCGTGAAAAATGGGAAATAATTCGGCCGGAGTTAATTAAGCTGATGAATTTGGAACCTGGTCAGGATCCCATTAAAATATTAGGGGTTCCAGCGGTCTTTCAATAAATCTAAGCTGCAGAAAGCCGTGAGAAGCGAAAATTTCATTTGTTTTCGGGATCAGGTCTTAAATCTTGATATTGGGATCAAAAGAAAGATTGAATAATGGGGCTAATTCCAAAACATCAAAATACAAGCCCTTGAGACAGGGCCTGCTCAGGATGACCCTGACCGGCGCTATGAACGCTGCACTTAAGAGCTAATCATAGCGCCGCCGCATGGGTTGAGATATTATCTCCCAAATCCCCAAGTTTGATACCAACTTCCTTCCTGTACTCTTCAACCGGCCATTTTAGCAAAACATGCTTGATTTGAATTGGTAATCGATAGGTGGTTGTCATCCTCTGATTTAAGGTTTTGATTTGTCTTCCATATCGCAACCTTTGGGATGGTGCGGGTTTTGGCAAGAAATCCACGCTTTTGGGAGTCCAAAAGCACCCCCAACATATTAGGATGGTTTCTTTACTGGCTGCTTCCCGAAAGTTTCGATTGAACAATTCCCATAAAATGCGTATATTCCAATTAGTTATCGAGAGCATGAATAGGGGACACCATGGTCGATAAATTTCAAAAACAACCCTTATTTTGATGCAATAAAAAAATAAATTTTAGGGCAAAATCATTATGAAGAAACCTAATAGATACCGCTCCTTCTCTGTGTCAATAACTCGGGATTCGGGACTGAAGTCACTGCGACTAGAGTACGCTCATGCCGCTCCGCAGAAACGGAGAATGGCAGCGCAGTGGGAATACGACTCATCCATGGCGTCCGACCTCTTCAGTATAGCCCTTCTCAAATCAGGGGCCGAGACACTGCCGAAACCTAAATGGCCTCCTGGATTCCTTGCACTGGCCATCGACCCACTGTTCGCTCCCGCGCTCCTGACTGTGGGCTCCTCGGAATACCAGCATGGCTTTGTCAAAGAAGCAATGGAGCTGTTTCTCACACTCACCAAGCTACCAGAAAATGAAGAAGATCTTGCGGAGATCATAGACAAAGCAGGCAATTTCCTGCTGGACCACGAGGACTTCAAGAACGCGCTTGAGCTCTACCTTTCGGCCGAAAGAGCATATCCGAGCCAAGCTCTTCATTACATTGGATCGGGATACTGCTTCTACAAACTCGGAAATATCGAGGAGTCTATCCGCAAGGGACGGAGAGCTGTTGAACTGGAACCAGACAACTACCTTCATCTCAACGATCTCGGGTACTCTCTTCTCGAAGCAGGCCTCCTCGAAGAGGCAGAAACCGTGCTCAAGCGATCGATCAGTCTGGCACCGCCAGAATATGAGTTCGCCCGGAACAACTTGGAGATACTTTACGAAAGAAAAAAGACGCCCTTACAAGGCGCTGGAGCACGACTCGCATCGCCCGGTAAACTTGTTCCGTGCCGTTTTGTAAAGTAGGTGTTATCAGTCATTCGTTGCCGTCTATTATGACTTTGCGCTGCGAGACGCTTAGCTTGGCCGTTTTCATTGAGAGAGATGAGATATGGCGGAATATGGAGAATGGAATCGCAAAGGGGCAACCCTCAGCGACGTAATGGCCCAGACGGAATATGGAGTGAACCGGGACTTCATTGTGAAGGGCATCGGAGCCGGCAAGTTGGAATACCGCGATGAGGCGATATGGAGCAATCCGTATCTTAGGGCTGGCTATGTTCGAACCTGTAAAGGTCAGGATTTGATGCGACGGATACTGGAAAATCAGGCGATAACATCTTATATGTTACTAAGTTCTGTCACTAATTTTAGATTCTCGGAGAAATAATACATGGTAACCTGTTGGTATTGTAAAACGAAAAAAGGGAAGAGGTATTGTGCCCCAATTGATAATCTTCTTTGCCCAAGTTGCTGTGGTGAGAACAGACTTAAAAAGATAGACTGCATTGAAGATTGTAGATACCTTGAAGGTGTTGCATTCCAAAAGAAGCGGAATGATGAAAAAGCATTTTCAAAGTTAATGGAAAGTGTTCCACATAGTCAATACGATGATATTTTTCATGAACCAGGAGTAGCATTAATGGCTGGAGAAATTGAAACCTTTGTTCGCGATATTTATATGGCGGGGAATATTCGCATTACCGATAAGATAGTATATGAATCCTATAATCTAATTTACAAGATTTACTTTGACAATCAATCTCCAGAAGAACACATAGATGAGTTAACTCAAGAATTGTTGAAACTATATTCGAATCATATAAGTATGTGGGAATTCAATATGGAAAGAAATAAAATTGGCCAAGTATTTTTGCGCTTAATGATTTCAGTAAAAAAAATGAGTGGAGGCAGATTTGGAGAATTTGGTTATTTAAATTATCTAAAAAACAACTTGGGAAATATGAATTCTAGAGGGCAATTCATAGCCGAAGATAAGTTTGGAAATAAAATATTGCGCAATTATAAATATTAAAGTCTACCCAATAACGTATCAATTCAATACATCCGACCCGAAAGAGCGGGCGGTTTGTTGATAGGTTTGTCTGCTGCCATATTTTTTCAGTTCATCAAAAGTTTGACTGGTTTGTGTTTTGGCTGGTGATTTTTATCGCTGAAGGTCACTTTCAAGTCGTAATCTTCAATTCCTGGAAACGACTCCCAGTGAGGTATTGCGGGTGGAAGCGTTAAGCAGAGGGGGACGAGGTGATCCCCCTTACGGCAGAAGTTTCAATATCTGCTATCTATCATCTGTTTCCGATACTTCAAAAAAGCCACGATCTGATTTTCATATATTCATCTGGGATACGCGATTTCAACCCGTAATCCTCAGCTCAAGATGTTATCGTTGAGCGATGGCTTGTAGGTGGAAGTGCCAATTTTAGAAACTGGCCTATCGGAAAACCCCTTGGATCAAAATAATTCAGTTTTAAATTTTAATGATCTCGCCCTCTATTTTTTCTCCAAGATACAGGACACCGAGCGTAGCGTTATGAATGAAAGAGCGGGTGGGGGAGCCGGGGTTGAAGAAGTAAACCCCGTTAGAGGATCTTCGTCCTTCTAATGGAAGGTTCATACGGGGCATCAAACCCCGTGTTCGCTTCAGAATGAATTCATCTTCGTCCCCGCCGCAAGCCCCGATAGAAGCTGAGCTTCGCACGGGGCAAGCAGCGGGCTTTCTAACGGGGTAAATATTTTTTACCTGATGATTCGCCGGGATATGGGTGTGGCCATAGACAATCGCATCCACTTCATCAAATTCTCCCCGGATATGTGACTCGATCCCAAATGGAGAACCTCCCCCATGAATCAGGCCAATCTTAAATCCTTTTAATTCAATGATCCTCTTTTGAGGAAAAGCTTTCCGAATATCCTGGGAATCCATATTACCACAAACAGCGATCAATTCTTTCTGGCTTGAAAGATACTCTGCAATACTCCCTTCCACAAAGTCCCCTGCGTGAAAAATCTTTTCCACATCCTTGAAATGGAATTCAATCATCTTCTTAAATTCAGGGTGTGGTTCTTTTAAATGGGTATCTGAAATCACGCCAATCTTCATCTCACACTCCGTTCGAGGCGAAAGGGTTGAGGATTGCTTCGCCCTGCACCATAACAATACAGGGCTTCGCTTGAGGGAAAGAATTTATCTTTTGCCTCCAGCCTCCGCCCTTAATCCTCCACCTGTTTTGCCAATTCTATAACGGAATAATAAATTCCAACAGCCACGTTCTGCATAAATTCGAAATCGAGTGTCTCCATACTGTCCGAAGGGAGGTGGTAATTTGGGTTCCTTAAAAAAGAGGTATCCGTCACCAACAGCGCTGGAAAACCATGATCCCAGAAAGTACTATGGTCGCTCAACCTCACTTCTTCCATTCCCTCGCCATTCCCAGGCACAATAAGAAATTCTAAAGGAAGTTGGCGGATATTGGTTTTGAAAGACCGGCAAACTTTTTCCAATAATTCCTTCGACCTCTCGTTTCCAATGATGGCGATGAAATCTCCCACATTGGGATAATATTTGGGATTAAGATAAGGAGGATAATCTTGCCTCGGACCGGTAAATCCCACCATCTCTAAGGAAATCATCCCAAGGATTTCTTCTTCTCCTCTTTGAAATTTTTCGACGTAATGGGTGCTACCGACAAAATTGTATTCTTCGAGGGAGAAGGCGATCAATCTTACAGTCCCATCTAAAGGGGCAGTTTGAATATTTCTCGCCACCTCGAGAAGCACGGCGATGGCACTGGCATTGTCGTCCGCCCCGGGGGAACCTGGAACGGTGTCGTAATGAGCCCCCAGGATGAAAACTCGATGGGGAGAGGTCATCCCTTTCTTTTCTGCCACAATATTTTTATAAGATCTCCCTTCCCATTCAAAAGTGTCCTCTTTGACGTCCCATCCAATCTTCTGAAATTCTCTCTCAATATATTGTGCTGCCTGCTCCAACTTAGGATAGCCATCGTAAGGATTCCGATCAAAATGGATGTTTTCCACATGCCTTTTGAGATTTTCTATAGAAATCATGATTTTTTTACCAGAGGTTCTTTCATCTCCGATCAATAGAAGAGGAAAGGTTAAGAAAAATATAAAAAGGATAATTCGAAATCCCATCATCGAGTTAACTATAGTATCTTACGAGTTAAACGATTTTTGCAAGAAATTTTTATGATTTCTCTATGCCCTGCACTCTTTGCCCAATACTTGACGGATTTCCTTTTTTCATCCCTTTTAGTTATAATGTAAAAAATGCCAATTGGTAGGAAGAAGAAGGCTCTCGTCCATATTGCCAAAGAAGACCTCCATCTTGAGGAGGAATCCTATCGTCAGATTCTGAAAGGAGTGGCAGGGGTGGAAAGTTCAACGCAGTTGACCGAAGAAGGCTTTGAGAAGGTGATGAAACGCTTTCAAGAAATGGGATTCAAAGGCCTTCTTCCTCACCCCTATCAGCCTGTACCAAAAGGTCGACTCATCCCTTCGGATAGCCCCCAAGGACTGGAATCCATCACCTCAAGCCAACAGGATTTCATCGCCTACCTTTTAGAGAAATTAAACTGGGGAGAAGGACATTGCCAGGCCTTTTGTCAACGGATCATTAAGAGACCCGAGGCCTTGACGAAGCGGGATGGACAAAATATCATTATCGGTTTGATGGCCATATTGAGAAAAAAGACAACCCAAAAGAGGAGAAACTCATGAGAAGATATTGGAAGATTGGCCTGACGGTGGCTCTGCTCATCTCTTTGGTGCTGGTCGCCATTAGCAAAGAAACACCTCTCCCCTTCATTGAAATGGAGGTGAAGGGGGTGAGGCTGGATGCCATCGGACATAACCCTATTGTCCTCCTTGCTGATAAAGAGGGCAAAAAGGCACTCCCTATCTGGATCGGCCTCCTGGAAGCGAATGCGATCGATAAAGAATTAAAAAACATCACCTCGCCGAGACCCATGACTCATGATCTCCTCCATTCGATTCTGACTCAAGTTCAGGTCAAAGTGAAGGAAGTAAAAATTGTTGAACTAAAAGATCAAACCTACTATGCGACTCTTTTTTTAAAAATGAACAAAGGGGTGATCGAGGTTGACGCTCGGCCCAGCGATGCGATTATCCTCGCACTGAAATCTAAAATTCCGATCCTCGTCGCCGCCAAGATTCTCGATGAACAGGGAATCGCCCTCACCAAGAAGAGTGCCTTCGGAGAACGATATGGAATTCGAATCCAGCAACTGACTCCTGCCTTAGCCTCTCATTTCAACCTCAAGAGCCAAAAGGGCGTATTGGTGGCAGAGATCCTCCCAGGCAGTGTCTCAGAAGCCTCTGGAATGAAAGCCGGAGATATCATAACTAAAGTCAATTCAAAAGAAGTGGGGAGTGTTCAAGAATTTGAAGAAATGTTTGATACGGTCAAGGTGGGCGATTCGCTACGGATCTTACTTTTTAGAGATGAGAAATTTCAGGAAGTCAGTCTGTTTTAAAACCATAAAACCCAGATATTTTAGTAGTTGAGATTCTTCCCTGCCTGCCGGCAGGCAGGGCTCTGCTCAAAATGACAATGAATCTACCGAATATTTTTTCGCTAAGCGCTATGCTCTTTGCCTTGTTTAATGGTGGAGTTCAGTTCAACAGGCGTTTGATGATGGGAACTTTGAAGAATTGGACCCCTTCTTCTTTTAGGATAACCTCCTCTTCTGTCGTGGCGGTTCCTTTAATATTCCTTGTTTCTGCCTCTCCGTAATGAATCTTGAGAGCCTCTTTGTAAAATTCAGCCCCTACATCCTCAAAATGCTTGTTCAAATAATCATGGACCAACTGAAGTGCTTGGTGAGGATCGATCTCCTCTTTCATCCTCTCCCCACCCCTTTTGATTGCAAAAGGAGAAAAGGCCTTTTCTATTTGATGATCGTCACAAATAGGACAGGTGATGATTCCGGCCTCTTTTTGTTCCTCGAAAGAGGCACTGTCCTTGAACCAGCACTCAAATTTATGACCGTTTGAACAGAAAAGATCGAAGGCAATCATCTTATTTCCTCAAAAACAATTTAACACTTTTCATTCTATGTTGGCAAGCCATTTTTGGTAATCCCTCAGTTATGGTTCGTTTAAGTTAACCATGACCTGTAACTCAGCCCTTCAGGGCTGATTTTTCAGGGCTAAAGCCCTGAGTTACATATGCGACAAACTGTTTGTCCTTCGTAACTGAGGGATTACCATTTTTGTGAGAAAAAGGAAGATTGCAAAACCACAGGAAATATTATAAAATTTTTAAAAGACTGAAAGGAGGGACTCATGAGAAAAAAGGCCTTCAACCGATGGATCTTATTCTCACTACTTTTTCTATCTCTTTTTCTCTTTTCCAATGCGGAAGCCGCAAAAAAAGTGGAATTGATCGGTCGAGAGACACTCAATTTTACCTTGCCCGCCACGCAAAACCGGTTGATCAACTATGCGGATGAGTATTACGGGAAATACTATCTGGTCATCACTTTTTTCCCTGCCGCCTTTACCCCCATCTGAACGGGCGAGATGGAGGGCCATCAGAGGAATCTTTACCTCTATGAGCGCTTCAACGCCCGGGTCCTGGGCGTCAGTCGGGATGATGTGATCACTCTTGCATATTTTGCCAAAAGCCTGGATTTAACCTTTCCTCTCCTCTCCAACGTAACCGCTTTTTTAGGTGTCTATTTCGACACCCAACCTGAGGGAAGGCCTATTTTTGGAAGACGGACGGTCATCATTGATAAGAAGGGGGTCATTCGCTATGTACGGGATGGGTCCCCTGACTTCAAAGACATTCTCCTCTTTCTCAAAAAATTGAACCAGGAAGGAGGAAAACCATGAAAAGAAAAGGATTGAGCATTCTCTGTTTGGTGTTGGTGGTCGCCTGGCTTTCTGGGTGCGCCACGACGGAAACGACTAAGAAACCTTACAAATTGAGTCAGCAGGGTACGGTCATCTGGGAGGATGAGTTTGAGTTTTTGCCTCCTCCCCCGGGTTGGAAATTGCTTCGGGTGGAAGCAGGCGAAAATGACATCAATTTTGGATTTATGAGAGAAGACCCCGGACCATTTCCCTCAGTCACCACATTTGCTTATGACGAAGAGCCTTTTGGTTGTACCCCAGGGTTTGAAAAAAGGGAAAAGGAATTCTTTAAACGATTCCTTTTTAATGCTATTCTCCAGTTTCAAATCCTGGAGAAGAAAAAAGTCCAGGTGGTGGGTGGAGAAGGACTAGCGGTAACGGTCGAAGGGAAAGATCCAATTAAAAAGGAAAAGGTCAGAGCCAAAGTGGTCTTCGGCAAACGGGGTGATCGGGTCGTAGGTTTCTATATTACCCAATGGAGACCTATGGATGCGTCTTATGATCTATCGGCTTTTGAGATCTTCGATAAATTTGTAACTTCCTTTAAGTTTTTGAAAAAATCGTTTTACGAAACCCTCTGAAGGGGCTGGCAAGTTATTGAGTTAATAAGTTATTGAGTTATTGTGGAGAAGGGTGAGAAAAATTTTCTCACCCTTTTTTTGTGGATGGCCGTCAGGAGGATGCAGAGGAGAAATCCAATCAAAGAGACAGTAAGGGGCCATTGGAAGGAACCGCTTAAATCTTTTAAATACCCCCCAGAGATTGTCCCTAAAAACTGTCCAATGCCATGGATCAGGGTAACCAACCCATAAACAGAAGCCCTTTGTTCAACCACCTGATCTCCAATCGATGCAGCAATGACAGTGACCGTTCCTAAAAAAGTCACTCCAAAAAGAAACGCGGAAAGGCCGAGGAAGAAAGGCTGATGTAACAGAAGAGGAAGGAGAACGGAAAAGGCGATGATCCCGTTGTTCCAGAGCAGTGCCTTTCTTCTTCCCAAACGGTCAGAAATAAACCCCCAAATCAATCCACTCCCCATACACATCCAACCGAAGAGGGCCCAGATATTTCCTGCCGTTTTTTCTGAAAGTCGAATCTCCTCGACCATATAAGCGACAAAGTAGGTGGCGTAGATGTTATAAGCAAATCCAAAGATGAAATAGATGATAAAGATTGCCTTGAGGGTAAGTCCATTTCTCTTCCCTTTAGGGAGAAGGGATTCTTTATCTCCATCAGGACTGGAAGGAAGGAATATTATCTGGCTCGGTTTTTCTCTCAATAACATCCATCCGATCACCGCAACCAAAAGGGTGATCAAGGCCAGAAGGGACCAGCACTGCCTCCATGCCTCTTTACCCAAATTGAATAGAAGAGTGGGAAGCAAAAGACCCGTGACAACGATACCGAGGCCTGTTCCACCTGTCACAATGCCAAGGGCCCTGCCCAATCTCCGCTCTTCAAACCATGCCATGGGTAAAGTGGTTATGGAAATATGAGACCCTGCTGCCCCTGCTCCCATAGCAAAGTTGAAGAAGAGAAGGGGAAAGAATCCTGATAATCTACTGATGAAGAACATGGAGAGCGCTCCACACAGAAGGGAAGCCACCACAATCCTTTTGGGACCGAATCGTGTTGCCAACATTCCACCAATAAGAGAGAAGAGAAGGTAGCCCAGCATGATGGCTCCACTCAGGAGTCCCATCTCGATATAGTTGAATCCGAGTGATCCTCTCATATTGGGAAGGAGCATGGGATAGGAAAACCTCCCAAACCCAAGGCCTGTCATCTTAACGAGGACACCCACTCCTACAATCACCCAGCCATACTGAATCGCTTTCATCGCCTTCATCGCTTAAAACCTTAACTTCCAATATTGACGAAGTCAACTCTTTTTGGTATGGATTAATAGTCCGGCGTAGACACGGAATAATGTTCTACGAGATCGTTATAAAACAATGGGGCGAAAGAATATGAAAGTATCCTTCCATCAATCCACTTTAGAAATCGTACAAGGCGATATCACTCAGCAGGACACAGAAGCCATCGGTAATGCTGCCAATTCTGCACTGGCAGGAGGGGGTGGAGTGGATGGTGCCATCCACAGGGCAGGCGGTCCCACTCTCATGTCGGAATTAAGGGCCAAGTATAAGGGCTGCCCGACCGGATCAGCGGTGATCACAGGCGGAGGAAATCTCAAGGCCAAATATGTGATCCACGCAGTGGGCCCGAGATATTCAGGATCACCCAAAGATCCTGAACTTTTGTCGAGCGCTTATCGAAAGAGTCTGGAACTATGCACCCTGAATAAAATCTCTTCTGTTGCTTTCCCTTCCATCAGCACAGGCATTTATGGATACCCTGTGGAGGAGGCTTCACAAATTGCTTTAAAGACGGTGATGGATTATTTGAAGGAACACCCCAACATCAAACTTGTCCGATTCGTCCTCTTCGATTCAAAAACCTTTGACGCTTATAAGGAATCCTTGAAGGAAATTGCTACGCTCCGATGAGGTAAGATGCTATTATTTTCAGGAATGAAAGATGCTTGCAAACGACGAACTCGCCCTTTTGATCAAATCAAGATATCCTGTGGTTTTTGTAGAATTGATGAAGAATATGTGGTGAACCAGCTTCGGCAAATCGCGAGCCAATTAGGCCTCATTTCTTACCAATGGTCCGTGACGACGGGTCTCCAGAGAGGTTATAAAGAGGGCCCCTATTACCAAACAGGAGATCCAGAAAAGATGATTCTGACCGTCCTCTCATTGATAAAATCGGACCGGTCTGAATCAGGATTATTTGTTTTGAAAGATTTTGATAAATACCTGGAGAACTCCCTCATTCTGAGGCTTTTTAAGGATTTAGTGAACCTGATCAAAAACACAAAAAAATACGATGGTCATCGTGGGTCCAGAGTATAACCTTCCAAAAGACATCGAACCCGAGGCAGCGCATATCGTTGGGGGGTACCCAGATGAAAAGGAAATTGCCTCTGTTTTGAAGGGGACGCTTAACGATTTAATAAAAAACGAGAAGGGAAGAATATCCTTGACCGTTGATGAAATTCAAAAAATCATCAAGTCCCTGAAGGGGTTATCCGTTCAACAGATCAGAAATGTCCTCCACCAGTGTTTTATTGATGATCATCTCATCGATATCAAAGATTTGGACACCATCGAATCCTGCAAGAAGAAACTGTTCGATCAGGAGGAATTGCTCGAATTTTGCATCGCTGAAGATAAAGAGAACATCGCCAATTTCGACCATTTAAAACCTTGGCTAAATGAGCGCAAGGAGAGTTTTTTATGGGAGACCTCTTCTCTCCCCCCTCCCAGAGGGGTCCTTCTCATGGGGGTACAGGGTTGTGGTAAGAGTCTGGCTGTCAAAGCCGTTGCCAAGGAATTGGGATTGCCTCTTTATCGGCTCGACATCGGAAGACTTTACGGTCAATATACTGGACAGACAGAACAGAATCTCAGAAGGGCTTTGGCAACGGTTGATAAATTATCTCCCTTGTGTCTATGGATCGATGAGATTGAGAAAGGCTTTGCCGCATCGGCTGGAGAATCGGATGGGGGTGTTTCTCAGAGAGTTCTCGGAACTTTTTTGACCTGGATGCAAGAACGAAAATCCAAGTGCTTTTCGGCCGCGACAGCGAATGACATCTATCGCCTGCCTCCAGAATTTTTAAGAAAAGGACGTTTTGATGAGATATTTTTTGTCGATCTCCCTGATCAAGAGATAAGAAAGTCCCTTTTCATGATTCACCTCTGGGAACGAGGTCTGGATTCCGAAAGGTTCGACTGTAAGTTATTGGCTGAAAAAGCAGCGGATTTTAGTGCGGCAGAAATTGAGCAGGCCATTATCTCGGCTCTTTATCGAGCATCGAGCAAAAAGGAACCTGTTTCAACCCATCATATCCTTGAGCAGATACGCTTAACAAAACCCCTCTCCTTACTGAAGCAAGAAGAGATTACTTTTCTCAGAGATTCGGCAAAAGAACGAACCATTCCCGCATAAATTAAATTCCAATCATCATAACTCTCAGCCTGATTAAAAACATTTACCCCGTTAGAAATAATGCTCCGCCGCTCCCTCCGGGCCAGAGGCCCTCTTGGCCGGCGGCTGCAGCGGGGTTAGATTTTAGAATAATTCCAGCGGGGTTTAATGCCCCGCTGGAATTTCTAACGGGGTTTACTTTTTTGGTCTTGAAAAAGTGAATGTCCCATCTTTATCGGTAGAGTTGATAAAACTATCCATTCCTTTTTGGGAGATTAATGTAACGAGTTCATTTGCTTTGGATGTCACTATGGTTTTCCATGAGGTGATTGTGCCTTTAAGCTCGCCTTTTTGAACCATATCCTTAATCTTCTCAGCATCAAACAGGCTAAATGAGAACATACCATTTTCTGCAATTTTATAATGGCCTATGAAATAGCCTAATTGATCTTCTTTATCCTCTTTCTTGTAGGCGTCGGCTTCTCTCTCCCTCAAGCAAAGAAACTTATCTTGCTTAATGTGGGTGCTATAACCTTCATAAACATCGAGCCTGATCTTATGGGTAGAATCCGTTTCTATACAAATAATATCTATCCACCCCGATGGCCGCGGATAAATATACATCCTCATTATTGAATTTCCCTCGGTCATTTCCCATTCACCCAACAAGGTTGAATCTGGTTGCAAGTTCTTAGGCGGGGGGATGGGGTTTAAGAATTCGGCGACGCATGAGGTGATGAATAGCATCAGTGCACACCCTATTGCGAATAGACCTATCCGGGCATACCTTATCACTTTAATTCTCCTCTCTATGGAGACAGTGCAAGAAACTGAAGGAATGGATTTAGATCCCTCAAAAGATCAACTTCTGCCATCTCCTATAAAACTTCCCTACAGCGAGCAGGTTGAAGGGGGTTAAAAATTAAAAAATTCTAATCTTATTTTAATCTTCCTTTAATGTGAATAGTGTATAGTGGGTACCAAGATAAAAACTCTTTCCTCCTTATTAACCCTTTAACCCCAAAAGAATCCATCGAGCTCAATGAGCTCGGTGGATTTTTTATTGGCCTATTTTAACTTTTTAAAATCGAAATCATCCTCCAAAATGAGATTCTTCAAATCCTTTACATTCACCTGCTTTTCAATGGCGTTAAGGATCTCGAAATTCCCCTTGATATTCCCAAGGAGGATGCAGCCGACGATTTTATCCTCTTTAAAAGTCACCTTTCGGTAGAGGTTCTTCTCCCGGTTGCTTTTCACCACACATTCCAATTTCCCTTCAGCATCGATGTCCCCTGAAGCGGTCAGGTCTATCCCCACTACCTTCAGTGTATTCGAAACCACTGTCCCTTCGTAGAGGACATTTCCCCCCAACATATTGACCCCAGCCGTCTCCCCTTGTCTCTGAGCAGCTGGCCAGATTCCATAAACGCGTCCTCGATGTTCTGCGACGTCTCCTGCTGCAAAGAGTCCCTCGATCTTCGTCTCCAAACGATCATTGACTAAAATTCCATTCTTCGTTTCCAGACCCATGGCTTGGGCTAGTTTTATATTTGGCTTCACCCCTGCTGAGATGATGACCATCTGGCCTTCGACTGTCCTCCCGTCTTTGAGCCGCAATCCCTCCACGGTCTCCTTCCCGAAAATCTCTTCAGAGTCGGCATTGAGGAAAAAGGAGAAGCCCATTGACTCCATCTTACCCTGCAGGATTTTAGCTCCCTCTGGATCCATCTGCCTGGGAAGGATTCTGGGATTATGTTCAATCACGGCCACTTTTATACCTCGCTTTAACAGAGCCCCACCTGTCTCCAACCCCACGAGCCCTCCACCGACGAGGATCGCCAGCTTCACCCCTCCTGAAAATTCCTTGATACCGATTGCATCTTTCATCAGTCGAAGGGTAAAGACGCCTTTCTTCTCCGTCCCTTTAATCGGCGGTACAAACGCATTGCCACCTGTTGCTATGAGCAGGAGGTCATAAGCATAGGTCTTCCCTTTCTGACTGGTGACCTGCTTTTTTGAGGCATTAACTTCTGTGATCCCCTCTTCTAAATGGATCGCTATCTCCTTGCTTTGATACCACTCCTTGGTATGAATGGTAAGGTTCTGAATGGTCACCTCTCCTGCGACGAACTCTGGAAATCGTACCCGGTAGTAAAAAGGATAAGCCTCTTCTGTAAAGATGTGGATTTCTCCCTTCTGGTCCGCCTCCCTGATCTTGACCGCTGATCTTGCACCTGCTACTCCATCCCCGATGATGAGATATCGCTTCATTCACATTCTCCTCTCTAGTCAAAAGTATGAAAAGTATGGTGTCCCCGCCTACCGTAGGCAGGCCTGTCTGCCGTGAGGCAGGCGTGTCGCTTGTCATGTGTGAGGTTTTGTAATAATGTAGCGTCAGGTTTCCCTGCTGGCCCTCTTTAAGAAACCTTCAAGGCATCTCGAAGTTCCCGAGTGAGAAGTTCTACGGTCCCCCGGGTCCCTCCTGCCAATTTCCTCCGCCACTCTCCCTCCGTCTCAAACCGGCCCTCTCCCATCCTCTCGCCCCAGGGTTTGATCGCTTCTCGAATGCCAAAATAGTCGAAGGAGTCATTTTTCAACTGCTTCGATCTCGCCATGACATCAGGGCTCACGCGGATGAAGGGCCGGAGGGCTGCTCCGGTTTTAATGCTATACTTTCGCCCTGTCCAAGCCTTTGGGAAGAGTGCCAGAATGGCCTTGAAGTAGTTCAGAAAAAATCGTCTCCCGTTCTGCTCGAATTCCTTAAATCGGTCCTCCCCTCCAAGCTTTTCGATGTTACTAAAAAGGTCCACCATTTCATCGGCCAGCGAAGCCTGGGAAACCCTGCCTTTCCCGACACCCAATATTTTAATCTCCCCATACAAGGGAGAACTCTCCTCCTCATTGAGCTCACGAATGATGTCGTGGGCCAATGCCTGATACCGGTCGGCATAGAGCCTTCGACCCGCCAATGAAATCAGATGGGAGGGATTGAGTCGTGTGTGTTTGGCGTTGATCGTGACAAAGAGCTCGACGGTCTGGCGAGGGTCCAAGGTATCGAAGAGAACAGCCGGAACATCAATGTCCACATCTTTTTCAGTTTGGGCGTTGAGGGCTAACAACCGGTGCTGACCATCGAGACAACGCAGGATTCCAGGCTCTTCTGGAATCTGAAGCATCCCCAGGTTGGAATTCTTCCCGGCGGGTGCAAATTTGAGCCGTTTCTCTGCGATCATGATTACGGCTCCCGGGATGGCGGGCAGATTTCGGGCCTCCTGACAATCTGAGTAGTATTGGACCAATTCACGAATCTTCTTCCGAATCATTGGCCTCTGAAAGGCAGCCTCGCTTCTCCCGATCCGTTTTTCCAGCATTTCCCAGTTGATAGTCGAGGTTTTAAAAACTTTTCGCCGCTTCTCCTCTTCCCCCGCTGCTGGATAATTTAACACTTCAAATTTAACTAACTTTTGAATGTCCCCAGCTGTAAAAGAGGTTTGATAAAACTCCACTCCAAATTGCTTCACCTTATGGGCCGGGACTGTAATCATTACCCACCACCTCCTTCAATTTTGAAAGTGGAAAGTAGAATGTGGATAGTGGATAAAAAATTCCACTCTCTACCCTCCACTTTCGACCTTCAGATGTTATATAGATACCAGAATTTTCATACCTAAACAAGCGATTTTTATCTGCCTTTCTATTGATTTTTAAGGTAATCCTCTGTTAAGTTTAAATCATATTTACCCCGTTAGAAATAATGCCCCGCTGCTCTGCAGCGGGGTTAGATTTTAGAATAATTCCGGGTTCCGCCCCGTAGGGGGTTCCACCCCGGAGGGCGGGGTTTATCCCGTTTAGAGATAAATCTCTAACGGGGTTTAATGCCCCGCTGGAATTTCTAACGGGGTTTACTCCTTATTTTGGAGGAACGTTGCCATCTGACCAAGGAGGGATAGAATTAAAAAGAGATTATTTATCGTCACCTTAATCATTTTCTTCATGGTTGGGATACTCACGTCATTTGCCAAATCAGCAGAAGCCCCCAGAATGACAACGGATGAACTCATGGCAATGCTGGGCAACCCTGATTTGATCATCATAGATGTCCGGTACGGCAAGGACTGGACAGAGAGTGATGTAAAAATTAAGGGTGCGGTTCGAGAAGATCCCGAAGCTTTTGACTCCTGGGCAAAAAAGTATCCCAAGGATAAAACCCTTGTTTTCTATTGTGCCTGAGCCGGGGAAGGGACTAGTGCCCGTGTGGCACAAAAGCTGATGGAAATGGGACACACGAAGGTTTATGCTCTCAAAGGCGGTTGGAGGAAATGGTTTAAGGCCAATTACCCAACAGAAAAGAAGTGAGCATTTATCCCTCACCTATTCTCCTTAACGCAGGGGATCCATCTAAAATCTCATTGGACCAGTCCATGGATATCGCCTTAACTCTGGCGATGGCTGATCTGAAAGCACGTTTCATCGACGCTGAGAAGGGCGTGGTCCATTATAGGGCGATCCGTGGCTCTGAGGAGTTCGAACGATACAAAGATCTTACAAAAGGACTGCAGTCGTTCAATCTTCATTCCCTTCAGGAACGGAATCGAAGGCTTGCCTTCTGGATTAATATTTACAACACAGCGGTGATTCACGGTGTGATTGAACTGGGACTCGATAAGTCGGTCAAGGAGGCTTCTGGATTTTTCGATCGTGTGATGTATGAGATTGGTGGCTTTCGTTTTTCCCTCAATGATATGGAGCACGGTATCCTTCGGGGAAATCGTAGACACCCTTATGGACTTCTGAAACCTTTTCGAAGAAAAGACCCGCGAATGGAGTTAGCCGTCACTCCTCTTGATTCACGGATCCATTTTTCACTGGTCTGCGGTGCCCGATCATGCCCGCCTATTGGTTTTTATGAAGCCGAGCAGATTGATTTTCAGCTCCAGCTCGCAGCCGAGAGTTTCATCAACAGCCCCCAAGTAAAGATTCTTTCGCAAGAAGGGACGATTTTTATTTCAAAAATCTTTAAATGGTATAAAAGGGATTTTGGAGGAAGCGATAGCGCATTGATTGACCTCCTTCTCAACTTCCTCGACGAAGGGGAGAAGAAGACCTTCTTACAACAGAACAGAGATAAAATTCAGATCCGATACCAACCTTACGACTGGAATTTAAATCAGTGAAGCTCCCCGCCCACAGGGCGGGACTTCACGGATAGCCGAGGCTTTCGTTCGACTGAGCTCACGACGAAGTCCAGCCTTGGCGAAAATGGAGTGCAGGACAAGAATGTCCTGTCTATCGTTTTCTATATCGCTGCATTCATCCCCGCCTGGAGGGCTGGGCATTCGGCAGCATTTTCGTAAAGAAAACAGCGAGGCGATGAAATGAAAAGAATCTGCTCGATCCTCATTGTTTTTATATTTTTCCTGACCCTGTCCATATCTCAATCTTTTTCGCAAGGAGTGCGATACAAAAAATTCAGGTCTGAGGAGGTCAAGAAGATGTCTGAACAACAAGCGATCATCCACACCACATTAGGAGATATTACTTTAAAGTTCTTCCCTGAAGTGGCACCCAATCATGTGAATAACTTCATCGAACTTGCTAAAAAAGGTTTTTACAATGGGACGACTTTTCACAGAGTAGTCGCCAAGTTTGTCATTCAAGGAGGGGATCCCAACTCAAAAAATCCCGACCGATCAAGCCATGGGATGGGAGGTCCAGGCTATCAAATCAAAGCCGAATTTAACAATAAACCCCATCGGCAAGGGACGCTCTCCATGGCAAGATCTGCCCATCCGGACAGCGCTGGCTCCCAGTTTTTTATCTGTGTGGCGGATGCTCCTTTTCTTGATGGAAAATATACAGTGTTTGGTGAGGTGGCGAAAGGAATGGAGGTAGTGGATAAAATTGTATCACAACCCAGAGATGGTAACGATAATCCAAATGATAGAATTGAAATGACGGTTGATATCGTCAATGAATAAAAACGATCAGAACAAAAAGAAGATGCCTTTTGAGGATGAATGGGGCCATGACCCCTCGGTCCAGAGTATGCGACGGGTCTTTTCATTTATGGAGGAGGCTCAGCAGGAATTATTGGGGCGTCTGAATATCTCGCTTTTCGACCAGAGACTCCGACGTGCCCGTAAGCAAGCCCTGGAACTGTTCGAGCGAGCCTGGCCTTTGGCTGTCAGAAAAGGAATGATGATGAATGAGAAAGATGCCGCTCCCCTCTATATCCACTGTCTGGCAAAGGCTTTAAGTTTAGTAGGAGTTGAGGTTCCCAACGAGTTGTTGCCAATGGATGACAAGATCATCCGCTTTCTACAGAAGGAACTACCATGATTCGCCTTCGTTTGTTTGGCCGCTGCCGTATCTATCACGACCCTGTAAGCCCTGTGCTTCGTGCTCCGGCACAAATCGGATGGGAGGCATGGTTTCGTAGCATAGATTTGGTCACTCCTCAAGAACTGAAGGGGGAGGAACTACTTCTGCGCACCCGTGGCTGGTGGACTGCAGAACCGAAGGATGTGGCTGGGATGGTCAAAAAACATGGTCGGTTAATCGTGGGCGAAGGGGGAGAACTGATGGTGGAGTTTACCGACCCAAAGGCTGTGGAGGCACTTTCAACTGCCTTATCAGAATGTTTCGGAGACCAGGTTCTCCTTTCTCCTTGATAGTTAAAAAATTGCATAGGGCATAGAGCATGGCACCCGCCTGCCAGAGAACCTGTTCGGCGGGCAGGCATAGCGTGACAAAATAAGATCAAGGGTTATTTACGAGGTGTCTTTCATGAAAGAGAAACCTTATCGAATTCATCGCAAGCGACAACCCCAAAAGACAGGAAACTCTCAATCCATTGAAGAGACTCTTAAGAAATTACAAAAACCTGGTCCTAAGGGAAGTGATTATCGGGAACGCTCTCTGAAAATACACGGCCTCATCTGTGCCAAATGCGGGAGAGAGTTCGATGAAAAGACAAGGCATCTCTTGACCGTCCACCACAAAGATGGAAATCACCTGAATAATCCTTCGGATGGTTCGAACTGGGAAAATCTATGTGTTTATTGCCACGACGATGAGCATAGCAGAGAACTTCTGGGAAAGTATTTAATGGAAGGGAAGGAGTGAACCGGCAGGAGGCCCAGCTTTAAAAAAGGAACTTCACAATTCGATGCGGCTGAGGAGGGTGATTCCAGTATAATAACAGCAGCAGGCACTATCAAAATCATTATCGAAGACCCTTTGTTTTCCATCCTGGAAGAGGATTCGAACAAAACACATTCCACCAGGCAAATCAGAGGACCATGTCTCGATCACACTTCCACCTCCCCAGGATTTAAACTTCTTATGAACCACTTTATCCCCGACACGAAGGTATGTATGCTTTTCACTCTTCGGCTTTTTTGTTGAAGAAATCTCTTCTCTTTTCTGAGGAAGGTTTTTCACCGATGATGAACCTTCTTCTTTCTCTCCCATCTCTGATGCACCCAGAACCATTGATCAGGGTACTGGCGGATCATTGATTCAAGGGTCTGGTTGAAGAGTTGGGTATTGGTTTCCACATCCTTCTTGATATTACCGGTATGGATCAATTCAAGCGGTTCCTTGATCAGGAGGCGATGTTTTTGAAATCCATTCCGAACCATAAAAACCGGTAAAACAGGGGCACCCGTCTTCATCGCCAGGACAGCTAAACCAGGGGTGGTGGGTGCTTTTCTCCCGAAAAAGTCAGCCCAAATCCCTTCACTTCGTTTCGCCCTCTGATCAATCAATATTCCAACCACCCGGTTTTGAGAAAGCGCCCGCATCACTTTCCGGCTCGCCATGACATTGGAAATAACTTCAAGACCTGCTGCGCTTCTAATCTTTGTAATGAATTGATCCACCCACTTATTCTTTTTCATGGGTTTGGCAATCACTATGATCGGATTTCCAATCACCTTTGACATCAAACCCATTAATTCCCAATTCCCGAAATGCCCGATGAGGAGAAGTACTCCTTTCTTCTTCTCAAGAAGCCTCAGCGCCTCATCAAGTCCCTCCACATTCACTTTCTTCTTAAAATCCTCCCTATCCAATCCGGGAATCCGGAAGAACTCGATGACCATCATCCCCAGGTTTTGAAAGGCCCTCTGAGCAATCGCATAGAGCTCTCTTTCTGGCTTCTCCTCACCAAAAGCGGTGTGGAGATTCTCAAGGGCAACCTTTCGATGCCCTCGATCCAGATAAAAAACCATTCTCCCCAATTGCCTTCCCAACCAGAGGGCGAAACCCTCGGGGAGAAGATTGATGAAGAAGCTGAACACTCTTAGAAGTAAGTATATGATATAAGCGATCATTTTTAGATTTTGGATTTCAGATTTTTAATTGAAACTTCGACTCCGCAATCCCTGCCCCCGGCAGGCAGGCGCATTCCGCCATGCACCACGTTGGGTGCATGGCAGCCCTAAACCTCGCATGGTTTAGGGCGAAATACCTTATTCCTCTTCTCCCTTGTACGGGAGGGCTTCGTCAATCAACATTACCGGGATATCATCTTTAATGGGATAGATCAGGCGACAGGCTTTGCAGATCAAGCCATCTCCTGTTCGATTCAAGAAAATATCTCCTTTACATTTTGGGCAAGCCAAAATTTCCAAGAGTTCTTTGCTGATGGGCATCTTCATTCTCCTTTTCCTAAATTCGGCCGATTCGATTCCTGATGAAGAATCCACTGAACGGCCTCAAAGAGATCTTCAGCCACGTGTTCGGGCTTGACCTTCCACTGGTCCCTGGAATATTCCCATTCTCCCCTTCCATATCCGGTGAGGACCAAGATCGCTTTGGCTCCAATTTGATGGGCAAATTCGATATCCACCCTCCGATCCCCGACCATGTAACTCTGGGAAGTGTCAAGATCCAACTCCTTCACTGCCTCTTCGATCAATCCCGTTGACGGCTTTCGGCATCGGCACTTCTGCCGATAAGGAGGAACCCCGACATCAGGATGATGAGGACAGTAATAAATGCCATCGAGATGAGCCCCGTCCCTCTTTAGGATGTCCTTCATCTTTTGGTGAACCTGATGAATCAAGGATTCCGGGAAATACCCCCTCGCCACACCGGATTGATTGGTAATCACTACGGCCTTCCATTCATGTTGATTTAACAATCGAATCGCCTGACTCACTTGTGGAAGGAGATTAAACCGTTCGAGATGGTTCACGTATCCCACTTCTTCATTGATGGTTCCGTCCCGATCGAGAAATACTGCCCTATTTCCCATATTCAAGCCACTTTAAAAAGTCCTGATTTTCGAATTTAATTCCGCATTCTGCAATTCGAATTCCGAAATTAATACTACTCCGACAATTCACAAAATCCCCCTTATTCCCCCTTTGCCAAAGGGGGAAATTGTTATCCCCCTCTTTGGCCGCCGGCCCATAGGGCCTCTGACCCGGAGGGAAAAGAGGGGCGAGCCTGCCTGCGCGAAGCGCTCCGGCGGAGGCAGGGGAAGATTTTCTGATCAAACCGCTCAACATATCCGTCTTGCATCGCGCCATAAACGCTATTTGTCGGAGTAGTATTAATTTCTTCACCCTATCTCCCCACCTCCCTATCTTTCCAAAAATTGATCTAACTTAAATCGATCCGGTGGGCTGAAACGTAAGAAGGAGCGGTGAACCATCCAATCCCCAACATTGTAATAAAGGCATCTCCTTCCATCAATCCCCTCTTCAACCTCCTCGGGAAAATGAGAGTGGCCGAGGATGACGATGTCAAACCCTTCTAAAAACTTCTGATGGGCAAAGGCCTTGAAGGCTGGAGGGGAAGTGGATTGATCATCGTTATGATATTTTTGATAACTCATGTCACTTAACTTTTGGGCAACCCATCGAGAGATCCTGGGACCAGCAAGATGGATGAGACGATAAGTCCAGCAATTTTTGAGAAGCCTTCGGAAGGTCCGATAAGTCCACTGTTTTGGATTCGATAAATCTCCATGGGCGATGTAAGCTCTTTTTCCTTCCAACCTTTCTTCATACCCATTGGGATACACGTCCACCTCCATCCCAAATTGGTCCGAAAAGAAAGAATGGAGAAAAAAATCGTGATTCCCCTCGAAATATTTAATTCGGATTCCTTCGTGATACAGACTTTGAATCTTATTGAACACAGGAAGGTAATCGGTAAAGGCAGAAGGCTTCTCAGTTAAGAAAAAATTTTTAAAACCGAAGAAGAATTCGAAAAGGTCGCCCAGAATCACCAAATGGCCCATCTGCTTTTTTTCTGAATCTAAGAATCTGAGAAACGCCCCCATGGATTCAAGGTCTCGTCCGTTGAAATGGGCATCGGAGACAAAAATCCAGTCCTTTTCGGAACGAGCCAATACCAACCCTCACCTTCCAACACCGCTGTAATGAAATCCCAACCGCCTCATCTGATCCGGATCATAGGCATTTCTCAGATCAATGAAGACTGGATTTTTTAGCAGCCCTTTGATGCGTTGAAGATCCAAACGCCGGAATTGATTCCACTCTGTTACCAGGACCAAGGCATCCACTCCCTTCGCCACATCGTAGGCGTCCCTCCCATACTCTATTTCAGGAAAAACCGCTTTGGCTTCCTCCATGGCCGCTGGATCAAAGGCCTTTACTTTGGCTCCCCTGTCCAGAAGTCCCTGGATGATCACGATCGAAGAGGATTCCCGGATGTCGTTCGTATTGGGCTTGAAGGAAAGGCCCAGAATCCCAATGGTCTTGCCTCGAAGATCCCCTACCTTCTCTATGATCTTACTGATCATCCTCTTTTTTTGTTCGTCGTTCACGTTGATGACCGCGTCGAGAATTCTGAACGAATACCCTCTCTCGTGGGCCATCCTCGAAAGGGCCCGGGTGTCCTTTGGGAAACAGGAGCCTCCATAACCTGGGCCCGGGTGGAGAAATTTCTTCCCAATCCTTCCATCCAGTCCCATGGCCCTGGCGACATGATGGACATCGGCGCCCGTTACCTCACAGAGGTTGGCAACCTCATTGATAAAGCTCACTTTCGTCGCTAAAAAGGCATTCGCTGCGTATTTGATCATCTCGGCCGTCTCTAAAGAGGTAATGACAAAAGGAGTCTCAATGAGGTAGAGGGCGCTGTAAATGTCCTTCATGACGGCAATGGCCTGCTCGCTTTCTGCACCAATGGT
>Ga0315281_10001955_pt1 | contig 30638 bp, 25 predicted proteins | sample YL17G07_0_MG_FD_204540 | JGI IMG/M metagenome (GOLD analysis project Ga0315281, IMG submission 204540) | Sediment microbial communities from Yellowstone Lake, YNP, Wyoming, USA - YL17G07_0 | ecosystem: Environmental > Aquatic > Freshwater > Lake > Sediment | place: USA: Wyoming | collected...
ATCGGTGAAGTGCGCCTCGTCCAGGATCAGGTTGTAGTCCTTGCCCTGGCGCATGGTCTCCCAGTAGGAAAGGAAATTCGGGGTCGTGCCGACGCGGCACGGCAGTCGTGTGATGGCAGTCAGGTAGTTGCACAGGGGTTGAAAATGCGCGCGTGTTTCTGCTTCGTCCAGCAGCGGCGCTACCCCGAGTACCAATTCGCTAACCTCGGCGCGCGCGGCGCCGGGCAGGAGCCCAAGTGCCGCGAAGCACATGGACGTGGCGGAAAAACTGCTCCTGCGTTTGTCCCCGCAGGGACGGCTTCGCGCTCCGTACTCCCGCCATCCATGGCGGTTGCAAGAGTAGCCGCCGGACATAAGCCATACCAACAGTAGGGCCACGGTCGCGTTGCGGTGGGGCAGGGAGTTCAGAGCCAAGACAGTCATCCGGTTCATTGTCTTAGGGGCACCTCAAAACTTGGTCATTCCTTCTCCCCCCGGGAGAAGGCGAGGATGAGGGATAGTTAATTCAGGGATTGACAGCCCTCACCCTAACCCTCGGCAACCGTTCCCGGCGTTGCTCTACCTCCTGCATCCATGCAGTCGTCTCCCGGAGGGAGAGGGGACTTTAATATAAGCGCTCTTTCGGAGCCATGCGCCAAACGGCCGCCGCCTGCGCGGTTTTCTTATGCGCAACGGCCACTGTACACTGCTTCGAGCTTGGGGAAACTCTGAACCAGTTGTCATGTCGAGCGCAGCGGGAAACCGGATGGTGCGAACGTTAAACGTCATCATGGCGTTACCAGATTTCTCCCTTCGGTCGAAATGACAGTAAGGACTGAATTGGGGCTTCCCTGGCCGAATTTGTTCATTCAATTAATTTACGGAGAGTCCCATGGCCAGAACAGAAACCCCGGTCTGCGAGTTCGGCCAGCCGGCGCCGGGATTTTCCCTGCCCGGTACGGACGGCAAGACCTACCGTCTTGAGGACGTGCGTGGCCCGAACGGGCTGCTGGTCATGTTCATCTGCAACCATTGCCCGTACGTGCTGGCGATCCGCGACCGGCTGATTCGCGACGTGCGCGATTTGAAAGTACACGGTATCCACACCGCCGCCATCATGTCGAATGATCCGGGCGATTTTCCCGAGGATTCGTTTGCGAATATGCAGAAGCTGGCCACCGAGTTGCAGTTTCCGTTCCCCTACCTGTATGACGAGTCCCAGGAAACGGCCAAGGCCTACGGGGCGGTGTGTACCCCGGACTTCTTCGGTTACAACAAGGATCTCAAGCTTCAGTACCGTGGCCGCCTGGACGAGTCGCGCAAGGAGCCGGTGCCGAATGCGCGGCGCGATCTGTTCGAGGCCATGCAGCAGATCGCACGCACCGGCAGTGGGCCTTCGGCGCAGATTCCGGGCATGGGCTGCTCCATCAAATGGAGACAGTGATGAGTTCTAAGTTCTTAGTGATTAAGTTCAAGTGCGCGCACGGCGCGCTCTTTAACGAAGCAAGCTCTGAATAAATTGTCATTTCGAGCGCAGCGAGAAATCTGCCGGTGTGAATGCTCAATGTCATCATCGTGTTATCAGATTTCTCCTTTCAGTCGACATGACAATAAGAACTTGTCCTGAGCTTCCCTGAACACTCATCACTAATAATTTAGAACTGACTTATATGTTGCCCGATCTCAAACAGCTACGCCAACTTGTGCGCACTTGCGCACAGGAAGAATTGATGCCGCGCTTTGCCGATGTGAGCCGTCGTCTCAAAAAAGACGGCAGTGTCGTCACCGACGCCGATCACGCCATGCAGAAGCGGATGCAGAAAGAACTTGCCGCACGTTGGCCAGGCTATGAATTTCTCGGCGAGGAAATGCCAGCGACCAGGCACGCGGCGCTGACCGCCGCCCACACCCAGGGCCTGTGGATTCTCGATCCGCTCGATGGCACCAGCAACTTCGCCGCCGGGGTGCCATTTTTTTCGGTGTCGCTGGCGCTCCTTACAGGAGATCGGCCTCAAATCGGTGTGGTGTACGATCCGGTCCGTGACGAATGCTTCATGGCGCAGCGCGGTGCGGGCGCCTGGCTCAACGGCCTGTCGCTTGGCACGCGCGCCCCGGTCCTGCTGCCGTTGCACCGCACCCTCGCGGTGGTGGATTTCAAACGTCTCGACCCGTTGTTGGTGGCCAAACTCGGTGCCGAACCGCCCTATGGCTCGCAGCGCAACTTCGGCTCCAGCGCGCTTGACTGGTGCTGGTTGAGCGACGGGCGTTTCCATATCTATCTGCACGGCGGTCAGAAACTGTGGGATTACGCCGCCGGCAGCCTGATCCTGTCCGAGGCGGGCGGGCATGCCGCCACACTCGATGGCGAGGAGGTCTTCGCCAACGGCCTCGATTCCCGTTCCGTGGTGGCGGCCCGCGACCCGGAATTGTTCCAGATCTGGAAGGCCTGGGTGGCGGCGAACCGTTAAGCCGCCGGGCTTAATGACAGGCAAACGAAGGCCGCTCCTGCGCTCGCGACGCACACGGATGTGCAAGTGTTGCGGGAGGCAGGAAGCCGAGAGCGACCGGTATTCGTACGTCCCTGTACAGCACAGGACATTCATATTCGTTAATGCCTGCATAATCAAAGACGCTGCTTTCCCGACGGGCCTCCCCTTGCCCAAACAGGACGCCTGGGGGAGAATACCGCGCTGTTTTTCCGTCGGATGCGTGCTTTCCCGCGTGCGTGGATATCCGGCACTACTAACGAATACGAATCATCCCCCTCGGCGGCACGCGCACCCTGGTTCGACGCCCGGGCGCCCGGGGGATTTTCATTACCACAGCGAATCGAGACTATAGAGGAAGATCCCATGTCCGCCACACCGAAACAGGCATTACCCAGCCGCCGCGATCTGGCCAACGCTATCCGTGCATTGAGCATGGATGCCGTGCAGAAGGCCACCTCCGGCCACCCCGGCGCTCCGATGGGGATGGCCGATATCGCCGAAGTGTTGTGGAATGATTTCCTGAAACACAACCCGACGAACCCGAAATGGCCGGACCGTGATCGTTTCGTGCTCTCGAACGGCCATGGTTCGATGCTGATTTACTCGCTCCTGCACCTCAGCGGTTACGACCTGCCGATGGAGGAGCTCAAGAACTTCCGCCAGCTGCATTCCAAGACCCCGGGTCATCCGGAGTACGGCTACACCCCCGGTGTCGAGACCACCACCGGTCCGCTTGGCCAGGGCGTCACCAACGCCGTGGGCATGGCGGTGGCCGAAAAAGTGCTGGCCGGCCAGTTCAACCGCGACGGCCACAAGATTGTCGACCACCACACCTACGTCTTTCTCGGTGACGGCTGCCTCATGGAAGGAATTTCGCATGAAGCCTGCTCGCTGGCCGGCACGCTGGGTTTGGGCAAGCTCATCGCCTTCTACGACGACAACGGCATTTCGATTGACGGTGAAGTGCGCGGCCACGGCAACACGCCCGGCTGGTTTACCGACAACACCCCGAAGCGCTTTGAGGCCTATGGCTGGCATGTGCTGCCGGGCGTGGACGGCCACGATCCGCAGGCCGTGAAGCAGGCGATCGAAGCGGCGCGCAAGGTCACCGACAAGCCGTCGATGATTTGCTGCAAGACCGTCATCGGCTGGGGCGCACCGAACAAGGCCGGTACCCACAAGGTGCACGGCGAGGCGCTGGGCGCGGACGAAGTTGCCGCGACCCGCACCAATCTTGGCTGGACACATGCCCCGTTCGTGGTCCCGACGGATATTTACGCCGGTTGGGACGCGAAGGCTAAAGGCGCCACCGCCGAAAAGACCTGGAACGACAAGTTCGCCGCATACAGAAAGGCGCTCCCGGAGCTCGCCGCCGAGTTCGAGCGGCGCGTCATCAAGGGTGAGTTGCCGAAGGATTGGGCGGCCAAGTCCGCTGACATCGTCAAGGCGGTCGACGCCAAAGCCGAAAGCATCCCTTCGCGCAAGGCTTCGCTAAACGCGCTGAACGATTTCGGTCCGCTGTTGCCGGAGTTCCTCGGCGGTTCCGCCGATCTGGCCGGTTCAAACTACACCATCTGGAAAGGCAGCAAGGGCGTGAGCAGCAGCGTCTCCGACGGCAACTACATCTATTATGGTGTGCGCGAGTTCGGCATGAGCGCCATGATGAACGGCATCGCCCTGCACGGCGGGTTCATTCCATATGGCGCCACCTTCCTGATGTTCTCCGAGTACGCGCGCAATGCCTTGCGCATGGCGGCGTTGATGCGGATACCATCAATATTCGTCTACACCCACGATTCAATTGGTCTCGGCGAAGACGGTCCGACGCACCAGGGTGTGGAGCAGACGGCGACCCTGCGCATGATTCCGAATATGTCGGTGTGGCGCCCGTGCGATACGGTAGAGTCAGCCGTGTCCTGGAAGCTGGCCATTGAACGCAAATCCGGTCCTTCGATCCTGATTTTCTCGCGCCAGAACCTGGTGCAGCAGAAGCGCGATGCCGGCCAGATCGCCAACATCGCACGCGGTGGTTATGTGCTTTCTGAGGCAGAGGGCGGCAAACCGCAGGCCATCATTATTGCCACCGGCTCCGAGGTGGGTATTGCGGTCGAGGCCCAGAAGCTGCTCGCCGCCAAGGGCAAGAAAGTACGTGTGGTGTCCATGCCGTGCACCAATGCCTTCGATGCCCAGGACGCCGCCTATCGCGAATCCGTATTGCCGAAAGGCGTGAAGCGCGTGGCGGTTGAAGCCGGCGTGACCGACGGCTGGTACAAGTACGTCGGGCTGGACGGCAAGGTTGTCGGTCTCGATCGCTTCGGCGAATCGGCGCCGTTCGAGGTACTGTTCAAGCACTTCGGCTTCACCGCCGAGAACGTCGCCAAGACGGCGGAAGAAATTCTCTAAAACAAACACCCGCCGCAAAGGCGCAAAGGACGCAAAGCTTTCTAAACTTGTGTTTTAATTCTTTGCGCCCTTTGCGCCCTTTGCGCCTTTGCGGCGGGTGTTTTTAAAAGATTTTAAAATTAACTCTTCAGGAGATTTATACAATGGCTATCAAAGTCGGTATTAACGGTTTCGGCCGTATCGGTCGCATGGTGTTCCGCGCGGTCGCGAAGGATTTCAAGGACATTGAAATCGTCGCCATCAACGACCTGCTCGATCCCAGCTACCTGGCCTACATGCTGAAGTACGACTCCGTGCATGGCCGTTTCAACGGCGACATCAAGGTCGATGGCGGCAACATGATCGTCAACGGCAAGAAGATTCGCCTGACCGCCGAGAAAGACCCGGCCAACCTGAAGTGGGGCGAGGTCGGCGCCGACATCGTGATCGACAGCACCGGTTTCTTCCTGACCACCGAATCCTGCCAGGCGCACATCAAGGCCGGCGCCAAGAAGGTCATCCAGTCGGCACCCTGCAAGGACAGCACCCCGATGTTCGTGTACGGGGTGAACCACGACAGCTACAAGGGCGAAGCCATTGTCTCCGCCGCGTCCTGCACCACCAACTGCCTGGCGCCGGTCGCCAAGGTGTTGCACGACAACTACGGTATCAAGCGTGGCCTGATGACCACCGTACACGCCGCTACCGCCACGCAGAAAACCGTTGACGGCCCGTCACAGAAAGACTGGCGCGGCGGCCGTGGTATTCTGGGAAACATCATCCCGTCTTCGACTGGCGCCGCCAAGGCCGTGGGCGTGGTGCTGCCTGCCTTGAAAGGCAAACTCACCGGCATGGCCTTCCGCGTGCCGACCCCCGACGTTTCGGTGGTTGACCTGACCGTGGAACTGAACAAGGAAGCGTCTTACGAGGCCATTTGCAAGGCCATGAAAGCGGCTTCCGAAGGCGCCATGAAGGGCGTGCTCGGTTACACTGATGAGAAAGTGGTCTCCACCGACTTCATCGGCAACAGCACGCCTTCTGTCTTTGACGCCGAAGCCGGCATCGCGCTGGACAGCACCTTCGTCAAGGTCGTGGCCTGGTACGACAACGAATACGGTTACACCTGCAACATGCTGCGTTTGTTGCAGCACGTGGCGAAGTAATAATTTGTAATATTTCCTGCCGCAAAGACGCAGAGGACGCAAAGAGAAACAAAAGAGTTGATAATAAACTTTGCGTTCTTTGCGTCTTTGCGGCAGATATTCATATAGGTTCCTGGAATCATGTCCGTTATCAAGCTGACCAACCTCGACCTTAAAGGCAAGCGCGTGCTGATCCGCGCCGACCTGAACGTGCCCGTCAAAGACGGCAAGGTCACGTCCGATGCGCGTATCAGCGCCTCCATGGCCACCTTCGAGCATTGTCTCAAGGCCGGCGCCAAGGTGATGGTGATGTCGCATCTCGGCCGTCCGACCGAAGGCGAATACAGCGAGGAGAACTCGCTCAAGCCGGTGGCCGATGTGCTTACCCAGAAGCTCGGCAAGCCGGTGCGCCTCATCAAGGACTGGATTAACGGCGGCTTCGAAGTCGCGGCCGGTGAACTGGTGCTGCTCGAGAATGTGCGCTTCAACAAGGGCGAGAAAAAGAACGTCGACGAGACCGCGCAGAAGTACGCGAAGCTGTGCGACGTATTCGTGATGGACGCGTTCGGTACCGCGCATCGCGCCGAGGGTTCCACCTACGGCGTCGCCAAGTTCGCGCCAGTGGCCTGCGCCGGTATCTTGCTCACCCAGGAACTGGACGCGCTCACCAAGGCGCTGCTCAACCCGAAGCGGCCGATGGTCGCCATCGTCGGCGGCTCCAAGGTGTCGACCAAACTCACCGTGCTCGAATCGCTGTCCGAAAAAGTCGATCAGATGGTGGTTGGTGGCGGCATTGCCAACACCTTCCTCCTGGCGGCCGGCAAGAAGATTGGCAAATCGCTCGCCGAGGCCGACCTGGTCCCGACCGCGAAAATGCTCATGGAGAAAATGACCAAGCGCGGCGCGACCATCCCGATCGCGGTGGATGTGGTGGTCGGCAAGAAGTTCGACGCCAACGAGCCGGCGGTGCAGAAGAGCGCGAGCGATGTGGCCGACGACGACATGATTTTCGACATCGGCCCGAAGAGCGCGCAGCAACTGGCCGACATCATCATGCAGGCCGGCACCGTGGTGTGGAACGGTCCGGTCGGCGTGTTCGAATTCGACCAGTTCGGCGCCGGTACCAAAACCATTGCCATGGCCATCGCCAATACAAAGGCTTTCACCCTCGCCGGTGGTGGTGACACCATTGCTGCGATCCAGAAATACGATATTTTCGACAAGGTGTCCTATATTTCTACGGCCGGCGGCGCGTTCCTGGAATTCCTCGAAGGCAAGAAGCTGCCGGCGGTGGACATTCTCGAACAGCGTGCGAAAAAATAAATGCACACCTGCCGCAAAGACGCAAAGGACGCAGAGAAATTCGACAATGAAATCTTTGCGTCCTTTGCGTCTTTGCGGCAGATTTTCTTTATAGAGGCCCTCCTTGCTGCGCAGAACTAAAATTGTTGCCACCATCGGACCGGGCTCGGAAGACCCGAAAATTCTCGACAAGCTGATCGAGGCCGGCGTCGATGTGATACGCCTGAATTTCTCCCACGACCTCCCGGAAGTACACAGGAAACGCGCCGAGACCGCGCGCGAACGTGCCCACGCGCATGGTCGCACCATCGGCGTGCTGGCGGACATGCAGGGCCCGAAGATCCGTATCGGCAAATTCAAGAATGGCGCCATCCGGCTGGCCGAAGGCGATGTCTTCACGATCGACGTCAATTGGCCGCTCGCCGAGGGCACGCAGGAACGTGTCGGCACGACCTACAAACCGCTGGCCGTCGATGTGGCGCGTGCGGCGACCTTGTTGCTCGATGATGGCCGGATTGTGTTGTGGGTCGATCAGGTAACGGGCGGTGAGATCATCTGCCGCGTGGTGGTGGGCGGCGAGCTCAGCGACAACAAAGGCATCAATCGCCAGGGCGGCGGTCTCTCGGCGGAGGCGTTGACCGACAAGGACCGTGAAGACATCAAGACGGCGGCCTCGATTCAAGCCGACTATGTCGCTATCTCGTTTCCGCGTTCGGCGGCCGACGTGCACGAAGCGCGGCGTCTGTTGCGCGAGGCCGGCGGCACTGGCGGTATTGTCGCCAAAATCGAACGCGCCGAGGCGGTCAGGGCCATCGAAGAAATCATCGCGGCCGCGGATGCGGTGATGGTGGCGCGTGGCGATCTGGGTGTCGAGATCGGCGACGCCGCCGTGCCGCCGGTGCAAAAGCGTATTATCCGGCTGGCGCGCCAGATGAATAAAGTGGTGATTACCGCCACCCAGATGCTGGAATCGATGATCGAAAACCCGATCCCGACCCGCGCGGAAGTATCGGACGTGGCCAACGCCGTGCTCGACGGCACCGATGCCGTCATGCTTTCGGCCGAGACCGCCAAGGGCAAGCACCCGGTGGCGGCGGTGGCGGCCATGGATCGAGTCTGTCGCGTGGCCGAGCAGGAACGCGACGTCACGCGTTCGCGCCATCGCGAAAACGTCGCCTTCGCGCGCGTCGACGAGGCCATTGCCATGGCCGCCATGTACACCGCCAACCACCTGAACGTGAAGGCTATCGCCACGCTGACCGAATCCGGCGCCACCCCCCTGTGGATGTCGCGCATCAGCTCGGGGGTTCCCATCTACGCCTTGACGAGCCACATGGAGACGCGTAGAAAAGTCACTCTTTACCGGGGCGTTTACCCGGTGGCCTTCGATTTTCGCACCAGCGATACAACCGAATTAAACCGCGAGGCCATCGACGAGTTGCGCCGGCGCGGCGCGGTACGCGAGGGCGATATGGTCATTATCACCAAGGGCGATCACACCGGCGTCCTGGGCGGAACCAACACCATGAAGATTGTTGTGGTCGGTTCCTGACGGCAGGTCATTAAACAGTTTCATTTTTCATTTTCGCTGAGGAGGTTTTATGGCACTCGTAACGCTTCGACAAATGCTGGATCACGCCGCCGAACACACCTACGGGGTGCCGGCGTTTAACGTCAATAACCTCGAACAGATGCGCGCCATCATGGAAGCGGCTGACGAGACCAACAGCCCGGTGATCGTGCAGGCCTCGGCCGGCGCGCGCAAATACGCCGGCGCCCCGTTCCTGCGCCACCTGATCCTGGCCGCGATCGAAGAGTGGCCGCATATCCCGGTGGTGATGCATCAGGATCACGGCTCGTCCGCGGCCGTGTGCCAGCGCTCCATTCAGCTCGGTTTCTCGTCCGTGATGATGGACGGCTCGCTCAAGGAAGACATGAAGACCCCGGCCTCGTATGAATACAACGTGGACATAACCCGCCGCGTGGTGGACCTGGCGCACTCCTGCGGTGTATCGGTGGAAGGCGAACTCGGTTGTCTCGGTTCGCTCGAAACCGGCATGGCCGGCGAGGAAGACGGCTCGGGCGCGGAGGGCAAGCTCGATCATTCGCAACTGCTCACCGATCCGGACGAGGCCGCCGACTTCGTAAAGAAGACCAAGGTGGACGCGCTCGCCATCGCCATCGGCACCAGCCACGGCGCTTACAAATTCACGCGTCCGCCAACTGGCGACATTCTCGCCATTGAGCGCATCAAGGCGATTCACAAGCGCATTCCGAACACGCATCTGGTGATGCACGGATCGAGCTCGGTGCCGCAGGAGTGGCTCAAGATGATCAACACCTACGGCGGCGACATGGGTCAGACTTACGGTGTGCCGGTGGAAGAGATCGTGCAGGGCATCAAGCACGGTGTGCGCAAGGTCAACATCGATACCGATCTGCGCATGTCCTCGACCGGCGCGGTGCGCAAGTATCTCGCCGAAAATAAAAAAGAGTTCGATCCGCGCAAGTGGCTTGCCGCCTCGACCCGGGGCATGAAGGAAATCTGCAAGGCGCGCTACGAGGCCTTCGGTTGCGCCGGCCAGGCGTCCAAGATCAAGCCGCTGTCGCTCGAAGCCATGGTCAAGCGTTACGACAAGGGCGAGCTCGATCCCAAGGTGAATTAAGGAAGCCCTGAACAAGTTCCTAATTGTCATTTCGACCGAAGGGAGAAATCTGATACCGCGAGGATGACGCCAGACTTTCACGCCGGCAGATTTCTCGCTGCGCCCGACATGACAACTTGTTCAGAGCTTCCTTAACGGCCCACATGCCTTCTTTTCAGGAGAAGGGGAAAGGGCCGGAATGAGGGGCGGGTAACCGCCCCTTTTCTTGCTGCTGCAATCAAGCTGGTAACTGCGATCGTTGAGAAATGTTCAGGAGCGCTAAACCGTTTCCCTGTCCGTGCTGCGGCTACCGGGTGTTCGTCCGTCAGCCCGGCAGCAGTGAACGCTGCCCGGTTTGTTTGTGGGAGGACGACCTGGCGCAACTCCGGTTTCCACGCCTGCCGGGCAGCGCCAATCATGTTTCGCTCGAAGATGCACAGCGTAACTTCGCGGATTTCGGCAGCGCCGAGCGCCGCCACCGTGGCGAAGGGCGCGAACCGCTCGACAACGAAACGCGCGACCTGGACTGGCGGCGGCTCGACCCGGCGCGCGACAACCTGGAAGAGCCGCAGCGCGATATCGACTACGGCGACTCCTACCCGCTTGCCGACACCACGGTTCTGTATTACTGGCGCTCCACCTATTGGCGGCGGCTGGCGAGTTGATCTGCGGATGGCGGAAGTGCTGGCGCGCCTTCCTTATTGTTTCGCTGGCCACGCCGACCCATTTGCCAGAAGCAGGGTCAGCTCCCCGGCCGGAAGCGGCTTGCTGAAAAAGTAGCCCTGCATCGCGTCACAGCCGTGCTGTTGCATGAACAGCTTCTGCTCCATGGTTTCGACGCCCTCGGCGATCACACGCATTCCAAGACTGTGGGCCATGGCGATGATCGCCAAGGCGATGGCGGTGTCGTTGGCGTCACCGGGGATGTCGCGCACGAACGACTGGTCGATCTTGAGGGTGTCGATCGGAAAGCGCTTCAGGTACGACAGTGAAGAATAGCCAGTGCCGAAATCGTCGATCGAGAATTGCACGCCGGCCGCGCTAACCTCGCGCAACAACGTTTCGGCCTCCTCGCCCTGCGCCAGGACACTCTCGGTGATTTCGAGTTCCAGATGGCGTGGCGCGAGACTGGCGGTGCTCAAGGCGTGCGCCACGATTTGTGCCAGCCCCCTTTGGCGAAACTGGCGTACCGAGATATTGGCCGCCATTTGCAATGCGGGAAAACCGGCAGACTTCCACTGACCCAGCTGGGCACAGGCGGCATGCAGCACCCATTCGCCGAGCGGCTCGATGAGGCCGGTCTCCTCCGCGAGCGGAATGAACTGTGACGGCGGCACCAGTCCGAGTTCGGGGCTTTGCCAGCGTACCAGCGCCTCGACGCCGATTATCCGGCCATCGTGGCAACTCACGATCGGTTGATAATGGAGCACGAATTCCCCGCGCTTGAGGGCGAGGCGCAAGTCGTTTTCCATTCCTGCGCGCGCGACGGCCTGGGTGGTCATCTCCGCGGCGTAGAACTGATAAGTGTTGCGCCCGGCCTCCTTGGCGCGGTACATGGCAACGTCGGCGTTGCGCAACAGCGCTTGCGTCTCGTGCGTGTCGAAGGGGAACAGGGTGAGCCCCAAACTCACGCTCATAAACAGATCGCGCCCGGCGATGTGAAACGGTTGCGCGAAGGCATCGAGTATCTTTTGCGCCACGCGCGCGGCATCGTCCACATGCGCGAGGTCGGCGAGCACGAGGGTGAACTCGTCGCCCGACAGGCGCGCCACGGTGTCGCCGCGCCGCACCGCGCCCAGCAGGCGCTCGGCCACGCCCTGGAGCAACTGGTCGCCGGCCTCGTGGCCGAGCGTGTCGTTGACACCTTTGAAACGATCGACATCCAGGAACACCACCGCCACCAGCCGTTCATGGCGTTCGGCCTCGATCATGGCCTGTTCAAGGCGGTCGATAAACAGCGTGCGGTTGGGCAACCCGGTCAGCTCGTCGTGATGGGCGAGGAACGAGAGCCGTTCCGCGGCACGCCGGTGTTCGGTGATGTCCTCACCCAGGCTGACGGTGCCGGTGATCCTTCCGTCCGCGGCGCGCAACACAGTGTTGTTCCAGCGTACCAGCCGCAGGTCGCCGGCGCGGGTGACAATTTCATTTTCGAGGTGCAACGGCAAGTCGCCGCTGGCGCCGGCCTGCTGGAACATCTTCCGAACCGGTTCCTGGACGGATGCCGGGAGGAACATGCTGAACCAGTGCTGCCCAATTACTTCATCGCGCTGCCAGCCGGTGCGCGCCAGCAGGAAGTCATTGCAGAAGTTGATGTTGCCTTTAGTATCCAGACCCACCGCCAGCAACTGAACATTCTCCAGCGTGGCGCGGAAGCGGCGCTCGGATTCCTGGAGTACCGCTTCCGCCCGTTGGCGTTCAGTGATGTCACGCTCCAGGGTGTTCGCCATGGCATTGAATGCGTGCGCGGTGTCGGCGACCTCGTCCCGCCCGGCGGCAGGCACGCGCACGCTGTACTCGCCGCCTGCAAAGGCGTGTGCCGCCTGCGTCAGGGTTTGCAGGTGGCGCGTCAGCAGGGCGCCGAGGGTCGCCAGCAGCAAAATCGTGAGCACGATCTCGGTCGAAGCCACGAGAGCACCCTGATTTCTCAGGGCCGTCACCGTCGCTTCCAGGGAACTGACGTTGAGTCCGTAGCGTGCATGGCCGATGACCAGCCCGGCCAGGGTAATGTCGAATGTCTGATCATAAACGTGATCGGATACATTCAAGGACGCGTCGAGTTGCGCCGTCTTCGGCACTTCGCCGTGGCTGGCCGCAATTCTGCCCAGCTCGTCGCGTACCTCGATATAGACCAGGGAGTCGCGCTGCACGATGTGCCTCAGTCGCTCGTCGAGGTTGGCGTAGTCGCGCTGCGCCAGCGGGTTGGCGAGGTTGGCATTCATCAAAGGTACCAGGGTCTCAACGTGGTCCTGGAATATCTCGGCGAGTGCGTCGCTGGTGATGCGCGTGCTGTTCCAGATGAGCACACTCAGCATGAGCGCCTCCACCAGCACGCTCGCGAGCACGAGTTTGAAGCGCAGCGAACGCAACCCATAGCGGCGCGCTTCGGTCATTTCAGGCGTTCCCTGAGATCCAACAGAAACGGCCGTAGCCGTGCCATGTCGGCGTCGGTGATTGGCCCCATGTTGCCATAGCCGGTGGTCTCGAAGAATTTCCGTCCGGGCCCGTCGCGCGTGAACGCCAACAGCGCCACTTTCAAACGGTCGTATTCAGCCTGCGGCATGCGCCGGTGTGCCATGACCATCATGTGCGGTACTTGTCGGGTTTTGGCGAGGACCCGCAGATCGCGTTTAACGTCCGGCGAGAGCTGCTCGAATACCGCGGCCGAGGTGAGTGCCGCGTCTGCGGCGCCACGGTGCACCGTCAGAATCGCGTTGTTGTGTGAGCTGACGCGTGACAACCGGTAGTCGCGCCCCGGACTGAGCCCGTGGTCCTTCAGCAATTGTTCGCCGAGCACGGAGGTGATGGCGAGTGCGTCGGGGGTGATGACGCTGCGTCCGCGCAAGTCCTCGACGCGCTGTGCCGGATCGTCGCGGCGCACGATCACGTCTCCATCGAGTTCGCGCGTCAGCCGGCCCACGCGCCGGTAGCCGTGGTCGACCTCGGCCAGCAGCGCGAAGTGCGGTGCGGTCTGATAAATGTCGTAGTCGCCGCGTGCGGCGCGTTGCACGTAGGTCTTGAAATCCGGCGCGGTGCTCAGCACGATGCGGCGTTTGAGTTGCGCTTCGAGATAGTCCTTCATCGGCAGGAAGTACTCGAACAGGCGGTCGCTGCTGAGGTAGGGCAACAGGCCCATCTGCAACGGCGGCTTTTCCGCAGCGGCTACCGGGGCCGCCAGCAACGCCATCACCAAGGCCGCAAATCGTAAGCCGTGTTTTGGAGGGAAAAGGCGGGATAGGGCGTCTTGCGTAGAGCCTCCTTGGCGCAACGAACTCCGCCTGGGTGGGCACCCCAGGCGCAACCTGGATCCGGCTGTAGATGTAACGGTACCAGAACTGCCGGCAAACGCTAACTCTTAGGTGCCCAGTGCTGTGCGGCGGGAATTCCCCTGGGGTTTCTCATCAGGTCGGGGCGCCACAAGGTCTTGGAACGGACATCTGGAATGGCTCTCGTGCCGGTGCGTCATTCTGTTATTGCTGCTTGTGCTTCTTGCCTGTTCGGGGCGTCGATAGTGGCAAAGGCGAAGCCGCTTCCTTGAGCATGAACAACTTGAACGTTTCGGCCGCTGCCGACAGGCGTTTGCCCAGGCGGTGCACCACGTACCAGTGACGCATGATGGGAAAGTCGGCGACATCCAGCACAGCGAGACGTTTCAGCGCCAGTTCTTGCTCGATGGTTGCGCGTGACAGCAGCCCGAGGCCGAGTCCGGCCTGCACGGATTGCTTTATAGCTTCATTCGAACCGACCTCCATGCCGGTTTTGAGGCGCATGCCGCGCTCGTTGAAGAATCGCTCCATGGCGATGCGTGTGCCGGAGCCGGATTCGCGCACCAGGAATGTTTCTTCCTGCAGCCGTGCCAGTGGAATCGATTTTTTCTTCGCCAACGGGTGTTCGAGGGGAGCGACCACTACCAGGGGATTGTCCAGGAATGCCTGCGCCTCAACATCCAGCCCGTTTGGCGGTTGACCCATGATGACCAGGTCTACAATATTTTCCGTGAGTTGCCGCAGCAGGGTTTCGCGGTTGGTGACATCGAGGCTGACGGTTACATCCGGGTAACGGCGCGAGAAGGTGCCGAGCAGGGTGGGGATAAAGTAGTTCGCGGTGGTGGCCACCGAGATGCGCAGCCGACCGCCCTGCATGCCCTTCATGCGGTTCAACACCGTTTCCATTTCATCGAGTTGCTGGCCGATGGTGCGGGCGTAGGCCAACACTTCCTTCCCGGCCTCGGTCAGATGGATGCGTTTGCCGAGCTGTTCAAATAGCGCTACCCCCAGTTGTTCCTCCAGTTGTTTGACTTGCATGGACACGGCCGGCTGGGTCAAAAAGAATTCCTCGGCGGCACGCGTGTAGTTCAGGTGGCGCGCAACCGCTTCGAAGACCTTGAGCTGGCGCAAGCTGATGTTTTTCATGGGGCCGGCCTGAGATTTAACTATAAGCCATATCTTATCATGACCATCATAAAATATGACTATTGTTTATGATTAATTCGGGTATGGTGACCGCCGATGCATGAGTCCGCCGGGCCATTTCTTCATCGGTTTCGAGCGGGGTGGGCGCCGGTCGCGCAACAGTTTTTCCACAGTAATTTTATTCTGGAGGGTTTATGGGCAAGACAGAAAGCACCACCATGAAAGAGGGCAAGGAACGCTATAAATCTGGCGTTATACCTTATAAGAAGATGGGCTACTGGGAGCCCGACTACAAGATTAAAGATACCGACGTGCTGGCGATGTTCCGCATGACTCCGCAAGAGGGTGTGGAAGCCGACGAATGCGCCGCCGCCGTGGCCGGCGAATCGTCCACCGCGACCTGGACGGTGGTCTGGACGGATCGTTTGACCGCCTGCGAAATGTATCGCGCCAAGGCCTACCGCGTTGACCTGGTGCCGAACACCGGCCCGGGCACCAAGAACGAAGCCCAGTACTTTGCTTACATCGCCTATGATCTCGATTTGTTCGAGGGCAATTCGATCGCCAACCTGACCGCGTCCATCATCGGCAACGTGTTCGGAATGAAGGCCGTGAAGGCGCTGCGTCTCGAAGACATGCGTATCCCGGTCGCGTACCTCAAGACGTTCCAGGGCCCGGCGACCGGCGTGATCGTCGAGCGCGAGCGTATGGACAAGTTCGGTCGTCCGCTGCTGGGCGCCACCACCAAGCCCAAGCTGGGTCTCTCCGGCCGCAACTACGGCCGCGTGGTGTACGAAGCCCTGAAGGGCGGTCTGGACTTCATGAAGGACGACGAGAACATCAACTCGCAGTCGTTCATGCACTGGCGTGATCGCTTTCTGTATTGCATGGACGCCGTGAACAAGGCGTCGGCCGCCACCGGCGAAGTGAAAGGTCATTACATGAATGTGACCGCCGGTACCGTGGAAGAAATGATTGAACGCGCCGAGTTCGCCAAGAGCCTGGGTTCGATCATCATCATGATCGATCTGGTGATCGGCTACAGCGCCATTCAGACCATGGCGATCTGGTCGCGCAAGAACGACATGATCCTGCACCTGCACCGCGCCGGTAACTCGACTTATTCGCGTCAGAAAAATCACGGCATGAGCTTCCGCGTGATCTGCAAGTGGATGCGCATGGCCGGTGTGGATCACATTCACGCGGGCACCGTTGTGGGCAAGCTGGAAGGCGACCCCTTGATGATTCGTGGTTACTACGACACGTTGCTCGACACCCACACCCCGATCCAGCTCGAAAAGGGCATCTTCTTCGAACAGGACTGGGCGTCGCTGAACAAGTGCATGCCGGTTGCTTCCGGCGGTATTCACGCCGGTCAGATGCACCAGTTGCTGACGTACCTGGGTCACGACGTGGTGTTGCAATTCGGCGGCGGCACCATCGGCCATCCGGACGGCATTCAGGCCGGCGCCATTGCCAACCGTACCGCGCTGGAAGTCATGGTTCAGGCGCAGAACGAAGGCCGCGACATCTGGAACGAAGGTCCGAAGATCCTGCAAGACGCCGCGAAATGGTGCGCCCCGCTCAAGGCCGGTCTGGATACGTGGAAAGACGTGACGTTCAATTACGCCTCCACCGACAGCCCCGACTTTGTACCGACCACCACGGCCAGCGTTTAATTTATTTTTAGGAGAAGCAACTATGATGACCAATCCAGGCAATCGCGTCACGCAAGGGCAGTTTTCGTTTCTGCCTGACCTGACCGATGTGCAGATTACCGCGCAAATCAAATATGCCCTGAGCAAGGGCTGGGCGACGAGTGTTGAGTACACCGACGATCCGCATCCGCGCAACACCTATTGGGAAATGTTCGGCAACCCGATGTTCGACCTGAAAGATCCCGCCGGGATCCTGATGGAGATCAACAATTGCCGCAAGACATTCCCGAATCACTACATCCGCGTACTCGCGTTCAGCGCCGTGCGCGGGGTAGAGAGCGTGACCATGTCGTACATTGTGAATCGTCCCAAGAAAGAGCCGGGCTTCGGCCTGGTGCGTCAAGAGACGGATGGCCGCACCATGCGTTACACCATTCACTCTTACGCCACCGACAAGCCCGAGAATGAGCGTTATTAACACGTAGGGCGCGTCCCACGCACCGCGTTGTTGAATGGTGCGCAGGGCGCACCCTACGGTGCAGTAAACCCGGGGCTCGCGCCCCGGTTTTTTCTCCGCCGATCATCGGCACTTTTATCCAAGCGATGAGGCATCAGCATGTCGCCGAACGATTCCAAAACCACGCCGGACGATGTCCACGTGGACCTCGATGCCGAATTCAAGGCATCGAATATCCAGGAACTGCTCGATCAACTCGATCGTGAGCTGATCGGCTTAAAACCGGTCAAGACGCGTATCCGCGAGACTGCCGCATTGCTGCTGGTCGACCGCGTGCGCCAGAAAATGGGCCTGACCGCTGGCGCGCCCAGCCTGCACATGTGCTTCACCGGCAACCCCGGCACCGGCAAGACCACGGTGGCCATGCGCATGGGTGAAATCCTCAAGCGCCTCGGTTATGTGCGCGAAGGCCACCTCGTCACCGTGACGCGCGACGATCTGGTCGGCCAATACATCGGCCACACCGCGCCCAAGACCAAGGAAGTCATCAAGAAGGCCATGGGTGGCGTGCTGTTTATCGACGAGGCCTATTATCTGTATAAGCCCGAGAATGAGCGCGATTACGGCGCCGAGGCCATCGAAATCCTGCTGCAGGTTATGGAAAACAACCGCGACGACCTGGTCGTGATCCTGGCCGGCTACAAAGACCGCATGGACAAATTTTTCCACAGTAACCCAGGCATGCGCTCGCGCGTCGCCCACCACATCGACTTCCCGGACTACAGCGCCGCCGAGCTGCTCACCATCGCCAAGCTCATGCTCGCCAAGCAGAACTACCGTCTCAGCGCCGACGGCGAAAAGGCGTTCGGCGAGTACATCAAGCTGCGCATGAAGCTCGAACATTTTGCCAACGCGCGCTCGGTGCGCAATGCGCTCGACCGCGCGCGCCTGCGCCAGGCCAACCGCCTGTTCCTCGGCGCCAAGAAGAATCTCGCCAAGGTTGATCTCATGACCCTGGAGGCCGACGACATACTGGCGAGCCGCGTGTTCAAGGAAGGCGCGCTCGATCTGGATGGTGATGAGGGTGCGGATCAGTCCGGGTGAGCCGGGACGCGCGCACCTTCACCCCGGCCCTCTCGCCCTCACCCTTTGCCCTCTCGACTCTGGTTCCGAACTTCGTTCTGCCTCTTCCCTCCATGGAGTCGTCCCAGAGGGAGAGGGGAAGTTGGTGAGAATCCATATTCCGGTCGAGGCGAGCCGTGAGGCGTGCGCCTTTTTACTTTGGGGGAGCTGGTGTAAATCCATTTTTACGGTCCAATGAATCTCAACGAACTCCATGCTGCGGTGTGCGACGCGCTCTCCAAGGAACCGGAGGGCGCACGCCTGCTCAGCCTCGCGGTCGAAGCCGAACGCGTGGCCGACATGACCGGCTGGGCGATTGGGCCGATCGATCCACAAGGACGGGTCGCTGCCGCCTTCGGCGCGCTTAAACAACAGGCGCGTCTGCGTTACGACGAAACACAGAGCCGTGACGTGGCGCAATTGCACGATGCGCTCGCGGTACTCATCAACGCCATTGGCAGCCACGATGACGACCTTGATCCCCACGGGATAGGCGCCTCCGGGGACGATGACTGAGCCATCCTGGCCGCGTACCGCACTCCCGCCGTTGACTGCCGCGATGCTGCGCGCAACCCCGGAGGACTTCTCTGTCGAGGAGCAAATGCCGTTCGCCCTGACGGGTGCGGGCGAACATCTGTGGGTAAAACTGCGCAAACGCGGTTTCAACACCGAACAGGTGGCGAAGCAGCTCGCGCGCATGGCGGGTGTGATGCGCCGCGAGATCGGCTACGCCGGCATGAAAGACCGGCACGCCGTTACTGTGCAATGGTTCAGTCTGTATTTACCGGGGCGCGCCGACCCGGACTGGGGTGCGTTTCCAGAAGGCATGGAAATCATTGAAAGCACGCGCCACACACGCAAGCTCAAAACCGGCGCGCTTTCCGGGAACCGGTTCGTTCTCGTGCTGCGCGATTGTAGTGGCGGAAGCCGCGTTCACTATCGCGATGGCGTGCTGCGCCGTGGTGAAGAAATTCGCATGCGTGGCGTTCCAAATTATTTCGGAGCACAGCGCTTCGGGCACGGCGGCGGCAATGTCACCGCCGCGCGCGCGATGTTTGCCGGGGGCGGGGGCTTGCGCGATCGCAAGCAGGGCGGCATTTATCTCTCGGCCGCGCGCAGCCTGCTGTTCAACGATGTATTGGCGCAGCGCGTGACTGCAGGCACCTGGGACCAGGCCCTGGATGGCGACGCCATGATTCTGAACGGCAGCCGCAGCTTCTTTGTGCCCGAGCGCGTCGATGAAGTTATCCGTCAGCGTCTGGCCGAAGGCGATGTCCACCCCAGCGGGCCGCTGTGGGGCCGGGGCGATCTGCCCACACAATCCGCCGTGCGCGAGATCGAAGCGGCAATTGCATCCGGACACGCCGACCTTGCGCGCGGGCTTGAGACAGCGGGGTTGGAGCAGGAACGCCGCGCGCTGCGCGTGGTCCCGCAGGAGTTCGATATGGAATGGCTGGATGCGACGACGCTGCGCCTGGCCTTTGTGCTGCCGCCCGGAAGTTACGCCACGGCGTTGCTGCGCGAACTTGCCGACTATCGCGATGTGGCGGCGTCTGCCTGGGCGCAACAGCTGGCATGAGTGGCCAGCGTCGCGTGATCCACGAACGCGCCGTTCAGTTGGCAGCGTGCGCCACCGGCTGAGCGCCGCTGGTTGCGCCCAGCCAGAAGCCAATGTCGCGCGTGACAAACTCTTCGACCGACATGTAGTGCGAGCCGTCGCACGAGAAGGTCAGTCCGATCATGCCGTTCATGATGTTGAGCGATCCGGAGCGCAGATAGATGGTTTCGTCCGCGTAACGCAGCGCCTTGAATTGCCTCAGCACCTTGATGATGTCTGACGCCGCCGTTTTGGCCTTTTCCGGATAAGCGCGCGCCGGATAGGCGAGGCATAACTCCGGATCGATAATCTCCTCGACCCCGTGCAGGCGGTAGTTGTACGGATCGTCGAACAGCCAGAACGAGCAGCGCCCGCTGGAGAAGTGGATCTTGCTGTGGAACACGCCATGCTCGCGCATCAGCATGTCGACGCGCTCGATGGCCTCGTCGATGTGCTCGTCGAACAGGCTGTGCGCGCGGGTTTGCAGGAACACCGTGCTGCGCACCGACGGATCGCCGCGAAACTGTTTCCAGCGCACCTCCTGCGTCGCGGCGAGTTCCGAGTTGCGTAACAGGTCGTTGACGGCGAAGTCGGCGGCGATAAAGCCGAGCAACTGGTTGTCGCGGCTTACCGCCTGCAAGGCGGTCAGACAATACTCGAAGGTGTACTTGCTCAGATACACCGAGGACAGCATCACGCCCTTGTACGGCAGGTGATTCTTGAGGTACGGCCGTTCCGACAGATCGCGTCCGCGCCACGACGGGTCCGGCCCCGAGGCGCGCACCATGGACGAGAGCTCGATGCCGTTCACGTCCCAGGCGTACAGCAACTGACAGTTGGGCAGGGTTGGCAGGCCTGCCTGCAAGCAGCGGTCGATGGCGTCGGCGTCCGGCCACGCCTGCGCGCAACGTGCCGCGAGTTCCGCCAGCGGCGCACTCACGGCATCCGCCAGCGCGGCTTTCTTTTCCAGAATGGTTTGTTGCAGGGTCGGCATGGTCGTCCAATGTGAGTGCAGAATGCCCATCAAGTTCCCTGTTATTATATCGTCAGATCGTGACCGGCGTACTCCGCTCGCCGGATGCGCTGCGCCGCCCGGAAAGAGCGTTTGGGCCGAGTTGCCTCGGAGAGTTGTTTTTCATGGGCATGCTCCTTAGGATGACGCCTCGTTTCCGGCCAATATCGAATCATGACCGCAGCGCTCTTCGAATCGCACCTGAAATCCCTCAAGCTTCGGCACCGCGGCAAGGTGCGCGATATTTACGACATCGACGACCATTACATGCTGATCGTCACCACCGACCGGCTCTCGGCCTTCGACGTGGTGCTGGCCGATCCGATTCCCGGCAAGGGCGCGATGCTCACCGCCATGTCGAATTTCTGGTTCGCACGCACGCGCACGCTGATTCCCAACCAGGTCGCCGACATGCCGCTCGCGCAGGTGCTCAAAGACCCGGCCGAGCGCGCCCAGGTGGAAAAGCAGGCGGTGGTGGTGCGCAAGCTCAAGGCCCTGCCGATCGAAGCCATCGTGCGCGGCTATCTCGCCGGCAGCGGCTGGAAGGAATACCAGAAGTCCGGCACGGTGTGCGGCATCAAATTGCCGGCCGGCCTCAAGGAAGCCGACAAACTGCCCGAGCCGATTTTCACGCCATCCACCAAGGCGGCGGTCGGCCAGCACGACGAGAACATCAGCTTCGAAAAGGCCGCCGCGCTGCTGGGCCGCGACCTCGCCGAGAAGGTCAAGCAGGCCACGATTGCCATATATAAAGACTGCGCCGCCTACGCCCTCACCAAGGGCATTATCATCGCCGACACCAAGTTCGAGTTCGGCCTGGACGAGCAGGGCACGCTCACGCTCATCGACGAAGTGCTCACCCCCGACTCGTCGCGCTTCTGGCCGACCGACCGGTACAAGCCCGGTGCCAACCCGCCAAGCTTCGACAAGCAGTACGTGCGCGACTGGCTGGAGGCGAGCGGCTGGAACAAGCAGGCCCCGGCGCCGAAGCTGCCGCCGGAAGTGATCGCCAGGACCGCGGAGAAATACCGCGAGGCGCTCATGCGCCTTACCACATAGAAATTCTTACAATGTAAGGTGGGTAAGGCGCGCAGCGCCGTAACCCGCCGATCGACAGCCGGCAAACCGGAGACTGGATGTCGGAACGAGATACCAAGCTGATTCACACCGCCAAGGCATCGCGACTCGCGTTTCCCGACGCCGAGGCGAAGCAGGCCGCGAAGCGGCTCAGGGCCGCGCGCTCGCCTGCCACAAGGGCTGCGCCGCCTGCTGCCGCAGCCACACCACCATCCCCGTCTATCCGCTCGAACTTATCGGCATCAACTGGTACGTGGTCGAAAAAATATCCGGCCCGGTGCGCGAGCAACTTAAAATACAATTGCGCGACCATAAAAAGGGCGAGCCCTGCCCGCTGCTGGTGGAGAATGCCTGTGCCGTGCACCCGCTGCGCCCCATGGCCTGCCGCCAGTTCAATGTCTTCGACAAGGAGTGCATGGAAGGTGAGGACGCCTATTACACGCGCCGCCGGGATGTGCTCACGCCGATTCGCGACTATGCTGACGAAGCCTTCGACGTGCTGTTGCCGTTCTATGGCATCAAAAACAGCGGCGAGCGCAAGCGCATGATCCAACGTGGCGAGATTCACTGGCTGGTCAAGATGTTGCAAGGGTATGATTGGCCAACGCTCGCCGAACGCCTGCAAGCATTTGATACGCGCCATGTTGGCGAACAGTAGTGTTGCAAAGAATTCTTGAAAGAGCCGCCCATGCAAATTCTGGTCGACGCCGATGCCTGTCCGGCGGTCATCAAGGATATTCTCTATCGCGCCGCAGAGCGCAAGCAGGTGGCGCTGATCCTGGTGGCCAACAAACCGTTGCGCACCCCGCCGTCGCGTTATATCCGCAGCCTGCAGGTGGCGGGCGGCTTCGATGTGGCCGACCATAAAATTGTCGAACTGGTGCAGGCCGGCGATCTGGTCATCACCGCCGACATCCCGCTGGCGGCGGATGTCATCAAGAAGGGCGGTGTCGCCCTCAACCCGCGCGGCGAGCTGTACACGAATGACAATATCCAGGAGCGCCTGACGCTGCGCAATTTCCTGGGCGAGCTGCGCAATACCGGCGTTATCACCGGTGGCCCGCCCCGCTTAAGGCCAAGTGACCGGTTGGCGTTCGCCAACCAGTTGGACCGGTTCCTGACATGCAGGGACATATAAATGTGCCGCACTTGGGTGCGCCGGGGAAGCGCTGAGCAAGTTGGCATGTCGGTCGCAGCGAGAAATCTGCCGGCGTGAAAGTCTGGCGTCATCATCGTGTTATCAGATTTTTCCCTTCGGTCGAAATGACAATAAAAACTTGCTCAGAGCTTCCCCAATGCTGTGAGCGCAGGATGCGCAAGAGCGGCCCGCAGGCGCACGACTCCAGGGACGGAGGAGGTAGAACCGCGTCGGGAACCGCGGTCGAGGAGGCGCTTGAGCGGCCGACCCGATACGCCAAAGCCTGTTATCGGCCATTCCTGACCGTGGGGGCGATTCACGCTGGCTTACCAGGAAAATTCATGCTATCCATTGGCCAGTAGTCGCCATTCTGGCCGTTCCTGCCGGGTTGCCGAGTCAAGACAAAAGTCGCGTGGCTGAGGATGGCATCCGTATTCTTAATCTAAGGAGAGATCAAGATGACTCAAACCGCCCAAGCGATGTCCTTCACACTTCCGAACTACCGCCACAGCCTGACCCACCTCGACAACGAACGCCACGCCCTGTGGTATTACCTGAATGCGCCGCGCGCGGTTTTTTCGCGGATTGCCCTGAGCGAGATACTGGATGTTCAGGAGCGCGTGAAACTGCATATCTCCGGACACGGGGACAACCAGCCCGGGATCCGCTATCTGATAATGACTTCGGCGCTTCCGGGCGTCTACGCGCTCGGCGGCGATCTTGAGCTGTTTGCCGATCTGATTCGGCGTCGCGATCACGACCGGCTGCTGGCTTATGGACGGCAGTGCATCCAGTGTATTTTTAACAACAGCACCAATCTCGGCAACCCGCAACTGACGACCATTTCGCTGGTGCAGGGAAGCGCGCTCGGCGGCGGTTTTGAGGCGGCGCTCTCGACCAATGTTCTGGTGGCGGAACGCAGTGCGATCTTTGGCTTTCCCGAGATCCTCTTCAATCTGTTTCCGGGCATGGGTGCCTACAGCCTGCTCTCACGCCGTCTCGACATGGCGCGTGCCGAGCGCTTCCTGTCCAGCGGCCAGCAGTACAGCGCCGTCGATCTTTACGAGATGGGCATCGTGGACGTGCTTGCCGAGGACGGGCAGGGAGTGCACGCGGTAAACTCCTATATCCGCAAGCATGGTCGCTCGCGCAACGGTTTGCTGGCCATTCAGCAGGTTCGCCAGCGCCTCGCCCCGCTTGCGTTCCAGGAGCTTGAGGATGTGCTCATGATCTGGGTGGAGGCGGCGATGCGGCTGACTGAACGTGACGTGCGCACCATGGAGAAATTGGTGGTGGCACAACATCGTTTGGCGCAGCGCCAGGCCATCGATGGCCTGGCGCCTAAGGCGGAGGATGAACGAGAGACGTATGCGGGTGTTGCTTAGCGGCTTAAGGATCCGGGGCTGGTGACAGGCGCGGAAAGGTCGCGCAGCGCATGGCGCGCTGCGGTCATTTGCGCCCCGATTTCGCGTGCCCGCTGCGCCCCCCGTTGCCGGAAGTCGAGCACACCGGCGGTTTCCAGTTGCTGACAGGTGGCCGCGAGTTGCATGGCACCGACGTTCACCGCGTTGCCTTTCAAGGCGTGCAACTCTTCCGCGAACGCCGAGTGGTTGCGCGCGGCGACCGCCTCGGCGATGCGCGCCAGCAGCGCCTCGCCCTCGGTCTCGAAGGTTTCGATCACCGCCATGAGTCTGGCCGGGTCGCGGCTCAGTCGGTCGAGCTCGGCCAGCACCGAGACGTCGAGCACCGGCACCTCGACCGGCGCTGGCTCGCTGTCGGCAGCGGGCATCGATACAGGCAGGGTGTGTACCTTGCGTTCGTGAATCAGGCGATCGAGCATGGACAGCAAGGTCTCGGCCGTCACCGGTTTGGTGAGAAACGCGTCCGCCCCGGCCTCGGCGCAGTCGCTCTTGGCTTCCAGGGTCGCGTCGGCGGTGAGCATGACAATCGGTATGCGCGCACCGGCCTTCAGTAGCCGATAGCGGCGCAGCAGATCCACGCCATCCAGTCCCGGCATGTGTAAATCGAGTAACGCGGCCTTGTAACGACCGACGGTGAGACACTTGAGCGCGGCTTCGCCATCGTTCACGACATCGACCCCGTAGCCTGCCGATTCGAGTATCTGCTCCAGGATCAGGCGGTTAATGCGGTTGTCGTCGGCCACCAGGATGCGCGCGGCCGTCTTGGTGTCCCGGCCCCATGCCCAGGGCTCTACACGCAGCACGCCGGAGGCGCCGGCCGCATCAGTACCGTAGTGCGGCGAGGCATGTATGGCGTTGGCCAGCACCTCTGTCGCCAGCCGGGGCGGCAATACCCCGGCATATCCCCACTCGCACAGTTGCTCGATACCGGGTGCGCTGTCGGTGACGAGATACAGCGGTGTCTGCGCGATCAGGGCCTTCTCGGCAAGTTCATCCGCGCAGTGCCGGCCACTGGTCGAGCCGGCCAGTTTTTCATCCACCAATAAAAGGTGCCAGGGGTTGCCGAGCCGGATGCTGCGGCCGAGCGCCGCGATGGCTTCGGTCACGGTCGCCGTGACCAGCATCGTTCCGTGAATGTCTTCGACACGCTGTTGCAGATTTTGTACGGTGTCGGTATTCGTGGTGAGTGCCAGGACTCGGGTGCCCGGGACTGCAACCCCGGCCAGCCCGCCGTCGGACGGGCGCTGGAAAGGCAGATCGCACCAGAACAGCGTGCCGCGTCCCTTGATGCTGGAGACCGCGATTTTCCCGTTCATGAGCTCGACCAGCTGTTTCGCGATCGTGGTGCCGAGCCCGGTGCCGCCGTAACGACGGCTGGTGCTCGTGTCTTCCTGGGCGAAGCTTTCCCAGATGCGTCCCAGCGCCTCGGTGGCGATGCCGATGCCGGTGTCGCGGATCTCGAAACGCAAACGTACCGTGTCCTCCGACACAACCATCGGTTCCACCTGCATGGCCACGTAACCGCTCTGGGTGAACTTGATGGCGTTCGACAGCAGGTTGAGCAGAATCTCGCGCAGGTGATGGGAGTCGCCGATCAACCGGAACGGCGCCAGCGGCGAGATATGTACCAGCAGGCGCAAGTTTTTTTCGCGCGCCGCAGGGCTGACCATGCGCACTGTCGCGTGCAGCATGCGGTGCAGATCGAATTCCGCCTGCTCCAAGACCAGCTTTCCGGCCTCGATGCGGGCAAAGTCCAGCACGCTGTCGATCTGGCGCAACGAGACGCTGGCCGATTCCTGGATCACACCGAGCAGTTCGCGGTCTGCGGCGTTAAGCCGGCGGTTGTTGCGCAACAGATCGGTGGTGCCGAGGATGCCGTTGAGCGGTGTGCGCAACTCATGGCTCATGCGCGCCAGGAACTGGCTCTTGGCGGCACTCGCCTCCTCCGCGCGCTCACGCGCCCGGTGCAACTGATGGATCAGGTGTGCGGCATAGGCTGGGAGCACCAACAGCGCCACCATGATACCGGCGCCCAGCGTCTCATGCTGTACCCAGAACCCGGAGGTCGCCATGACCACCGCAAAGCCGGTCACGCTCAACGCAGTGCTGATGCCCAGGGCCGCCAGCCCGAAACGGAATCCGCTGCCGAGTGTCACCCACAGATAGAGCACGAACAGGGGAGCGCCCGACTCGCCGACGTTCGCCATGATGTAGGTCACCGCGAAGACGTCCGCGACGTTGGCCGCGACCCGGCGCCAGGCGTGCGATTGCCGGTCGCGCCAGGCCGCCACGGCGACGGCAACGGAAAACATGAGGAAGACCGCAAGAATGACCAGCCCCTGCACCCCTTGGCCGAAATCCAGCGGCGACTGATTCACCACGAGGTAGCTGAGCACGATCGTGCTGACCGCGACACGCACCATCGCCTGACCCTGTTCGCGACCCAGGATGTCGACACGCGCCAGGGCGGCCCGGCTGCGGAGTTTGTGCAAGAACGTCATTGGGGCGCTGGACATGCGGCACCTTTTGAAAGGAATAGGCTAGGGCACTATGGCGTCTCTTTATAGTATGTATACTATACGCGAGTCGTCTATAGAGGTTTTGTCGGCTGCAACCGGCAGTCCCTGGGCCCACAGGCTGAGATCCGGGGCCGATCCGGTGTTTGACTTAATGTAAGATACCCCCACGGCCCGCTGCCGACAGGGCGGGCCGAACAACCTCACCCACATGGAGCTACAACGATGCTGATACTGACCCGCCGGATAGGTGAATCCCTCAAGATTGGCGACAACATCGATGTCACGGTTCTCAACGTGCAGGGTGGCCAGGTGCGCCTCGGTATCAACGCCCCGAGGAACGTTGCAGTGCATCGAGAAGAGATCTATGCGCGGATCAAGGAAGAGCAGAAACAACAGCCAGGCCTGGCGCGTGCTGCCGGTCCCGGGCGCAAGGACGAGTAAGGAAAGCAAGTCTGCACAGCGTTGACCGGTTTAAGGAAAACCGGCCCGCAGAAAATTTCTGTTTTCGCCGGGGCGGTGCGCCTCGCCTGGCCTGGCGGCGGAACGCCGGGCCGCGGCGCCCCGCTTCTGAGCAAGCCGCACCGTCGATTATCCCGCTGTAGTCGAATGAAAATACCCCGGCTGCCACCGCTCTTGCTGGTCCTGCTGCTGGCGATAACGATGCTGGTGCTGGATCGGGCGTTGCCGCAGTTTAGAATTCACCACCCAGCGTTTGCCTGTCTCGGCGTTAGCCTGATAGCCCTGGGTGCGTTGATCGTTCTCGCCTCCGCCGGTCTGTTCAGGCTGCGCAGAACAACGCTAAACCCGTTCGGCGAACCGGCGACGTTCGTGCAGGACGGATTTTACCGGTTCAGCCGCAATCCGATGTATCTGGGCATGGTGCTGGTGTTGGCCGGTCTTGGCATTTGGCTTGGCAATCTTCCGGCATTATTCTTTGCACCGGTCTTTGTCGCGCTCATGTCCCGGTACTACATCGCGCGCGAGGAGCAGCTGCTGGACGTCCGGTTTGGTGAGGCCTATCGGGTATATTGCAAACGGGTAAGGCGCTGGATTTAACAGGCCGCGTGTGGTCGGTGTGGAGGCGTAGCCAGAGGACAAATCAAGATGAAACGTATTTTTCAGCCGCGCGAAATTCTACCGAATCCACCGCGCCGGCGATTCCTTCAAGGTCTGGCGGCGGGTGGCGTTCTGGCCGGTCTGTCGGCGTGGATGAATTCGTCTTGGGCGGAAGCGGCGGTGGCCACAACCCTCGGCACGGCCCCGATACTGAGCGGCACCGAGTTCGATCTCGTCATCGCCGAAACGCCGGTCAATTTCACCGGCCGGCCGCGCCTGGCGACCACGATTAACGGTTCGCTGCCGGGGCCAACGCTGCGCATGCGCGAAGGCGACACGGTCACCATCCGCGTTACCAATCGCCTGTCGGTGGATACATCGATCCATTGGCACGGTATCCTGCTGCCGTACCAGATGGACGGCGTGCCGGGCATCAGTTTCAAGGGCATTGCGCCGGGCGAGACATTTACTTACCGCTTCAAGCTTGTGCAGACCGGCACCTACTGGTACCACTCGCACTCCGGCATGCAGGAGCAGACCGGTTTGTACGGGTCTATCGTCATCGAGCCGGCGCGCGCCGAGACCATCCGCGCCGACCGCGAGTACGTCGTGCAGCTCTCCGACTGGACGGATGAAAACCCGCACCGGGTTCTGGGCAAACTCAAGATGCGGAGCGATTACTACAATTACAACCAGCCGACCGCTACTGATTTCTTCCGTGACGTGGGCAGCATGGGTCTCTCGGCGGCGCTCGACAAGCGTGCGATGTGGAACCAGATGCGCATGAACCCGGCCGATCTCGCCGACGTATCGAGTTCCACCTATACATTCCTCATGAACGGCGTCACGCCGGCCGGCAACTGGACCGGGCTGTTCCGTCCGGGCGAGACGCTGCGGCTGCGCTTCATCAACTCCGGTGCGATGACATTTTTTGACGTGCGCATTCCGGGGCTCAAGATGACCGTGGTGCAGGCCGACGGTCAGAACGTCGAACCGGTGACGGTGGATGAAATCCGCATGGGGGTCGCCGAAACCTACGACGTGATCGTCACACCGAAGGACGAAGCCTGCACGATTTTTGCGCAGTCCATGGATCGCACCGGTTTTGCGCGCGGCACGCTCGCCACGCGCGCCGGCCTGAGCGCGCCGGTGCCGGCGACCGACCAGCCCGAACCGCTCACCATGGGCGACATGATGGGTGCGATGGATCACAGCGCGCATGCTGGTGCCGGCATGGACCACAGTGCCCATGCCGGCATGGCAACCGCCACTACGGCAACGGCCACGCTCGCCAAGCCCTCGACCACGGTGCGGCATGCGCGCACCGAGTATGGCCCGGGCGTGGACATGCGCGTCGACATGCCGCGCACCAATCTCGACGACCCGGGCGTGGGGCTGCGCAACAATGGCCGGCGTGTGCTCACCTATGCCGACCTGCACACGGTTGGTGGTTCCGTGGACAAGCGTACTCCCACGCGCGAGATGGAGTTGCACCTCACTGGCAACATGGAGCGCTACGTCTGGTCCATCGATGGTATTGAATTCGGAAAGTCCAAGCCGATCCATTTCCGTCACGGCGAACGCCTGCGCGTGATCCTGCACAACGACACCATGATGACTCACCCCATGCATCTGCACGGCATGTGGAGCGATCTGGAAAGTCCGGACGGCAGGTTCCTGGCGCGCAAACACACTATCAATGTGCAGCCGGCGCAGCGCGTGAGTTTTCTGGTCACTGCCGATGCGCCTGGGCACTGGGTCTGGCACTGCCATCTGCTGATTCACATGGACACAGGCATGTTCCGTCAGGTAGTGGTGTCATGAGGCGGCGTGAACAAATGCCGGCGAGCGGCAAAATGCAGATTACGCGGGTGACGTGGGCCATCGTCTTCATGCTGGCCGTCGGGCTGACGCCTGTCTGGGCGCAAGACATACAACCGAAGCCCGATGTAGACCACAGCGATGTACAAGGAAGTACAAGTGCCGCGGGAGGCAGGAAGCCGGAAACGGCCCAGATGGATCATGGCAGTGCGCCGGCGGACGCGACGGGCAGTGCCGGCAGCACCATGGATCACGGCGCCATGCAGGGCGGCCCGGCCCCGCCCGACGCACGCGATCCACACGCCTACTCCGATGGCCTCGACTTCGGCGCGCACCGGCACCAGCCGCATTCCGATCAGATGAGCTTCGCATCGCTGAGCGTCGACCGGCTGGAGGCCGTGCGGTCCCGCGGACAGACGCTTGCGGCCTACGATCTCCGGTTCCGCTACGGCCGCGACTACGATCGCCTGGTGCTAAAGGCCGAGGGCGAGGTGTCCGACGGCAGCACACAAACGGCGCGCACCGAACTGCTCTGGGGCCACGCCGTGGCCGCCTACTGGGACACGCAACTGGGCGTGCGCCATGACCGCGGCGCGGGACCGGATCGCGGCTGGCTGGCGTTCGGTGTCCAGGGGCTGGCGCCGTACTGGTTCGAGACCGAGGTCACTGCCTACGTCGGAGACGCGGGGCGC
>Ga0315281_10001956_pt1 | contig 30616 bp, 26 predicted proteins | sample YL17G07_0_MG_FD_204540 | JGI IMG/M metagenome (GOLD analysis project Ga0315281, IMG submission 204540) | Sediment microbial communities from Yellowstone Lake, YNP, Wyoming, USA - YL17G07_0 | ecosystem: Environmental > Aquatic > Freshwater > Lake > Sediment | place: USA: Wyoming | collected...
CAATTCGGGACAGGCAAGAATGCCTCTCCTACTTTTCTTTCTTTTCGAGGAAGTTTGCGCCGAAGGCGCCTGACTGGCGGTCGTGGACCACTCCACGACCAAATCGGAGAAGTCTGCGCGTCACGAACTGGTTCGTGACGACCAGATGGCTGACTTGGGAGAATCGGAGCAATTCGGGACAGGCAAGAATGCCTCTCCTACTTTTTTTTCTTTGCGAGGGAGTTTGCGCCGAAGGCGCATGACTGGCGGTCGTGGACCACTCCACGACCAAATCGGAGAAGTCTGCGCGTCACGAAGTGGTTCGTGACGACCAGATGGCTGACTTGGGAGAATCGGAGCAATTCGGGACAGGCAAGAATGCCTCTCCTACAATGATTTCTCGGGTAGTAGTTGGACTTGTGATTCCACGCTTTCGCGACGAAACCAGGAATGGGCTCTCGCCTCCCAACATGATCTTGGATTCGCGCCCGCAGCCATCACAGAACTGGAGGCCAAGTTAGGAGAATGCTTGATTTTCTTCTACCTTTTCCAGGCAAGATTTCTTCATCCACCAACCCAATACCCTTATGAAAACCGAGCAACGCCGCTGGTCCAAAGCCCACGGATGGGAAGCACCATTCACCTCTGAGCTTACGCAGAGTGCGCAAATAGTTTTCCTTTTCGGCAGCATGCCTGAGATCAAGAATCCAAAGTTCTTGGCATCGCTGAAGAACACATTCCCAAAATCTGTGCAGTTCGGATGTTCAACCGCGGGGGAAATTCTTGGCACGCAGGTGAGCGATGAGAAGGTTGTTGCCACTGCGGTCTATTTTGAGAAGACGAGAATACAATCTTCCGGCGTTCGACTCAACGATGCGGGGAACAGCTTCGCTGCCGGCGAGCATCTCGCAACGTCGTTGGAGAAGAAGGGCCTCGTGCACGTTCTCGTTCTCTCGGATGGATTAAACGTCAACGGGAGCGAACTCGTGGCAGGATTGACCAAACATCTCCCCGCATCCGTGACCGTAACAGGAGGACTTTCCGGAGACGGAGACCGGTTTAAGGAAACGTTTGTCTGTTGGAATGGTGAGTTTCAGAGCAATGTGATCACAGTTCTCGGTTTGTACGGTGATGGATTACGAGTGGGATACGGATCGCTTGGAGGGTGGGACTCGTTCGGCCCGGAACGACTGATTACAAAATCTCGCGGCAACGTGTTGTACGAGATGGATGGCAAGTCGGCTCTCGATCTCTACAAAACCTATCTCGGCGAGCACGCCAGCGGACTTCCAGCCACGGGATTGTTGTTCCCCTTGAGTCTTCGCACAAAGACTGGAGAGACCGGCGTTGTGAGAACGATCCTTGCGGTGGATGAATCGGCACAAAGCATGACCTTTGCGGGCGACGTTCCTGAAGGCGCTTACGCGCGTTTGATGAAAGCCAATTTCGACCACCTGATCGATGGGGCTGTTGGCGCTGCAAAAACAAGCTACGAGGCCATTGGCGCTTCCTCGCCAGATTTAGCGCTCCTGATCAGTTGCGTGGGAAGAAAGCTCGTTTTGAAACAACGCATCGAAGAAGAAGTCGAGGGCGTCCGCGATGTGCTTGGCAAGAAGACCGTGCTGATGGGCTTCTACTCCTACGGAGAAATCTCCCCCTTCACGCCGACTGCAAGATGCGAACTACACAACCAAACGATGACCATCACGACACTTTCTGAGCGATAACGTGGCTCACTACCATTCACTTTTGCAGCGACAGTTGAAGCGCTTCGGCGTCTCGGTGGAAGATGGTTCCGCCGAATGGAAAAAGTTCATCGATGTTGTGAACGAGGCCTATATCGCATTGGATGACGACCGCGCGATGTTTGAGCGATCCCTTGAGCTCAGCTCTCAGGAGTTGCTCCAAACCAACGCGCAGATGCGTGGGATGTTCCAGGCCTTTCCCGACCTCTACTTTCATATGGATTCGACCGGAAAGATTCTGCAATTCGCCTCAGGAAGCATCGACGCTCTCGCTGATTCGCCGGCGAACATGGTGGGGCAACGTGTGCACGATATTCTTCCGCAAACGGCGAGGGAGACAATTTCCACGGCAATTCAGGACGTGATGCGAACAAACTCGTTAGTCGCAGTGGAGTACGCGCTTGTTGTTGAAGGTGAGGAAGAAATATTCGAAGCGCGATTTGTCCCCTTCTCCGGGCAACAAGTTTCGGCAATTATTCGCAACATCACCGAACGGAAGCGGGCGGAAGCGGCTCTGCAAGAGAAGCGGACGCAGTTGGAAGGCATATTCAACTCAACGATGGATGCCATCATCACCGTTAACGAAGACCAAAAGATTGTCATCTTCAACCCCGCCGCCGAGCAAATGTTTCGATGCCCGGCATCCGAAGTTATTGGCGAGACGCTTGACCGCTTTCTCCCTGAATTTGTTCGCGCAGAGCACCGAGCGTATATGCGCGCGTTTGGTCAATCGCACACGACGAAACGGTCGATGAGAACTCCCGCGCTCGCCCTTACGTGTCTGCGGGCCGACGGCGAGGCGTTCCCCACGGAGGTCTCTGTCTCCAAGCTTGAACTCGGAGGACAAAAGCTCTACACGGCAATCGTCCGCGATGTTACCGAGCGCAAGCTAACTGAGGAAGAGTTGAGGAGAACCAACGAAGCCCTTCAGGCATTAATCAAATCATCACCTGTTTCCATAGTGGCTCTGGACCCTGGTGGAAACGTGACCGAGTGGAACCCTGCGTCTGAACGTATTTTTGGCTGGAGTAGAGAAGAAGTCCTCGGACGATTCCTTCCTTATGTTTCCAAAGACAGGCTTGAGGAGCATGGAACATTACGGGACAGAGTGCTTCAGGGCGAATCCTCAACAGGCATTGAAGTCCTTCGTGCCAGAAAAGATGGTTCTCCGGTATATTTGAGTATTTCGACGGCTCCGCTCCACGGCGCAGATGGAAGGGTCGTCGGTATCATCGGCGTGAACGTGGACATCACCGATCGCAGATCCGCAGAAAACAATCTCTTGACGTTGAGGGCGGCGATTAACGCATCCGGCGAAGCATTCTTCCTAACTGACGTGAATGGTGTATTTACGTTTGTCAACCCTGGATTCTGCAGTTTGTACGGTTACACGGCCGACGAGGTCATTGGGAAGTCGACTCCGAGAATTCTCAGGAGCAGACAGTTGAAATCGGAAGACTACGAGATGTTTTGGAAGACCATCACAAGCAAGAAGGAAGTGCGGTCACAATACAAGAACAAACGAAAGGACGGAACGCTCGTCGATATCGATGCCACTGCCAGCCCCATCCTCGACGAAAAGCAGAACCTCATCGGCTTCCTCGGGATACAAAAAGATATCACCGAGCACCAGGCGGACGTAGAGCGCGTTCAGAATTCGGAGGAACACCTCCGCACGATACTGGAAAACCTCCGCGACGCCGTCTTCACTCTTTCGCCTCACGGCATATTCCTCTCTGCGAATCCGGCATTCCAAACCCTTACCGGTTGGCCGGTAGAGGAATGGATTGGCAAATCGTTCACCGGAATCATCCACCGGGAAGACTATCCAGTCGTCCGGAGAATGTTTGCCCGCGTTCTTGGAGGCGAGACCACGCCTGTCGTCGAAATCCGTATCAGAAAGAAGGACGGATCATTTGTCGTCGGAGAGATACTCGCCTCCCCCTATAGAAGAAACGACCGCATCGTTGGGGTGCTTGGCATTGGAAGGGACGTAACCAGCCGAAAGCAAACGGAGTCAGAGAAAAAATCTCTGGAATCCCAGCTACAGCAAGTGCAGAAATTAGAGAGTCTCGGCACTCTCGCGAGCGGCATCGCGCACGACTTTAACAATATTCTCGCAATCATCATGGCTCATTCGTCAATCCTCGAGAAGATCGCAGCGAACCCGCAGAAGCTGGGGCAGAGTGTCGAGGCGATTGTCAAAGCCGGAAAGCGGGGCGCCTCACTCGTACAGCAGTTGTTGACGTACGCCCGAAAAAGCGATTCGGTTCTCGAATCGTTAAGCGTCAACGACGTGGTTCGGGATATTGCCAAGTTTCTCGTGGAAACAATTCCCAAAACGATCACGGTCGAGAGCAGGCTCGACTTCGGTATCCAGAACATTGTTGCCGACGCGACGCAAATCCATCAGGTGCTGTTGAACCTGTGTGTGAACGCACGCGATGCCATGCCATCAGGGGGCAGAATTGGCATTACCACTTCCATGGTGGCTGGCAATGCTCTGAAGTTTAGGTTCCCCGATGCAGATGCGCACGCCTACGTTGAGGTGGTTGTAACCGACTCCGGTACGGGAATGAACAATGAGACGCTCCGCCGAATTTTCGAACCCTTCTTCACGACCAAAGAAGTCGGAAAAGGTACTGGACTTGGGCTGGCGCTCGTGTTTAGTATCGTCAGAAACCACGAAGGCTTTGTTGACGTCGAGAGCAAGATGGGTACAGGGACAACGTTCTATCTCTATTTCCCCGTCGAAGTCGCTGACCCGAGGGAGATTGCATACGCTGAAGCGCCCCGCTCGGCACCAGCGGGAGGGACAGAAACAATATTGATCATCGAAGATGAAGAGTTGCTTCGCGATTTTATGAAGATGGAGTTCGTCGCCAACGGCTACACCGTGATGACGGCAGCGGACGGCGAAGAAGGGGTTGAGGTTTTTTCGCGCGAGCACGAGCGAATCGCCCTCGTCCTCTCTGACCTTGGACTTCCGAAGTTGGGAGGCCTAGAGGTTTTCCAACGGATTCACGCTATCGATCCGAACGTGCGATTCGTTGTGGCGAGTGGATTCATCGACCCCGCCGCAAAGTCGCAGATGTTCAGGAGCGGAGTGAAGCAGTTTGTGCAAAAGCCCTACGACCCTATGAATGTGATGCGGGTGGTGAGGGAAATACTTGACTTGAAGAAGTAGATTGGCCGACGATAAAGTCTGACTTCTTGCTCAGCGCAACCTCGTGAGAAGTCAGACTTTGTTCCCGGAACTTTTTGTCTGGTGGTCGTGGACTACTCAACGACCAAATCCGAGCGGACGGTCCGTCACGAAGTGGTTCGTGACGGGCAGGTTTGGGGAGCTTCTTTTTGGGAGGGAGTTTAGCGAAGCGATCCCTTCCGAACAAACTCACGAGGAAAACTTCATTCTCGCCAGTTCAAATTCTTTCAGCAGCCTCTTCACGACCTCCGCGGCGGGAATAATATCGTTGATCAGGTCCGAGCTTTGTCTGGCGGTCGTGGACCACTCCACGACCAAATCTGAGCAGACGGTCCATCACGAAGTGGTTCGTGACGGGCAGGTTTGGGGAGCTTCTTTTTGGGAGGGAGTTTAGCGAAGCGATCCCTTCCGAACAAACTCACGACGAAAACTTCATTCTCGCCAGTTCAAATTCTTTCAGCAGCCTCTTCACGACCTCCGCGGCGGGAATAATATCGTTGATCAGGCCCGAGCTTTGTCCCGCTTCAAACTCTCCCTCTTCCCAATCACCTTCAAATATTCCTCCGCGCTCCCGCTTTGTGCCGAGCAGGGCGAGTTGTTCTTCTTTTGTTCCTCCGCGGGTTTCGAGGTCAACCGCTTTCGCGGCAAACGGATTTTTCAGTAGCCGGACGGGAGCGGCCTTTTTCAGCGTTATGACTGTTCCGTTATCGCCAGCTTCCACGACGGCCTGCTTATAACGTTCGCTCGCGGAGGATTCCATCGTCGCTGCAAAGCGTGTCCCTATTTGCACTCCTTCTGCACCAAGTGCAAATGCTGCGAGCATCTGTCTTCCGTCCGCGATGCCCCCCGCGGCGATGACGGGGATCGGGACGGCATCAACTACTTGCGGCACTAAACTTAGCGTCGTAATCTCATCCACTCCGTTGTGGCCCCCCGCTTCAAACCCTTCGGCAACAACGGCATCGCATCCGACTTCGTGGGCCTTCTTCGCTTGCTTCACGTTCGCCACGACGTGGACGACGATACATCCCGCTTTTTTCAATGGTTCAATATGTCGACCCGGATGCCCGGCGGATGTGAAAACGATCTTGATTCCCTCTTCTATGGTTGCGTTGATCAGCTCAATCGCGTCGCCTCGCATCAGGGGAATATTCACTCCAATCGGTTTCGAGATGCGCGCTCGTGCCTTTCGGATGTGCTCGCGAAGCAACTCAGCTTTCATCGAACCTGCACCGATTTGCCCCAGTACACCCGCCTCTGCACACGCCACGGCGAGTTTCTGTCCGCTCGTCCAAACCATGCCCGCTTGCACGATGGGATGCTGAATTCCGAAGAGCTTGGTGATGCGAGTTGAGATTCTCATTTTTCAATTATCAATTATCAATTCTCAATTGCCAATGATCAATGGGCGCTTAGCACCAATCAGTATCCTATCGTGTCCGGAATAGCGCACGAAACAAATGAGAATGCAAAGACCTCGAGGCCCGGCGAAGCACTGCGTAGTGTGAGTTCGTGTCCGCCAAAGAGAGGATTCTTGACAAGCTGGTACATCCGAGGCTTGTCGACAAACAAAATGCTCTGCCCTTCGTTCGTCACGATCACATCACTGCCTGCGTATTCTCTTGCGAGCGGCTTTCCATCCTGATGGATTTCAATTTCGATCAGCCGTCCAGTCGATGAAGAGAGCACCGCGTTTGCTTCGAATGCTTCGTAGCGAAGAGCGACCGTCCCGGGCTCGAGTTCCGGTCCGTCGTGGCGCATGTACTCGCGGGCAACGTACCACCTTCCGCCTACGTAAAACCGCTCATCAAGATATTCCTTCGGGTCGACAAAATCGGCCGGCGATTCTGCGATGACTCCTTCGACGTTGCCGAGCGAGCTTCGCAGATACCCGGCCTGCATTTCGCCAGTACTTCGATAACAGACGGCCCCTGTCTCATCCGTGTCGCGCAACGGTTCCATCAGATCGGGCAACTCTCCGCGATACCCGGCATCGAGGAGCAGGGATTGAATCGCTCGTTCAAACTGCTGATACCCCCCTTCGCCGTGCTGCGAAAATCGGATGTACCCATTCTTGTCGATGAGATACCGTGTGGGCCAATATCGATTGGCAAACGCGCTCCACACGCGTGCTTCGTTATCCGCAACGACAGCGTAGCGAATCTTAAACCCTTTGATGGCTTGCTCCACGTTGGCGCGTTCTTGTCCGAATCTGAACTCCGGCGTGTGCACACCAACCACAACGAGACCTTCGCCTGCATACCGACGATGCCATTCACTGACGTACGGGAGCGTGCGAATGCAGTTGATGCACGAGTAATCCCAAAAATCTACGAGCAGCACGTTGCCAAGGTTCTCGCGAAGAGAAATCGGCTGAAGCGTGTTAAACCAATAGTTGCCGAAGAGTTCTGGCGCGTGAACGAGTCGTGGTTCGAGTTCGAGCATCGCAACTGTTGAGTTAAGAGAGAATGGAACGAAGCTCGCGAAAGAAGATGTCGCAATGCTCTCGCTGGATGATGAGTGGCGGCAAGAGGCGCAGCACAGTTTCGTGCGTGCAGTTCACGAGAATCCCGCGCTTCTGTAATTCATCGGCGACGGGCTGGCCCGGCTCAGAGAGTTCTATGCCGATCATGCAACCGTAACCGCGGACGTCGGAAATTTTCTGCGGCAGTTCCGATTGCAGCTTTCGTGCCTCCGACTTCATAAACTCCCCGACCTCTGCGGCGTGCTTCATCAAACCGCGGTCAACGATTTCTTCCAGGACAACAACGCCCGCAGCACACGCCACAGGATTGCCGCCAAAGGTAGTGCCGTGAACGCCCGGCGTGAAGGACTCGGCCACTCGATCGCCTCCAAGAATTGCTCCAAGCGGCAAACCACCCCCTAGCGCCTTAGCCAACACAACGATGTCAGGCCGCAGACCAAGATGTTCAAAGCCGAAAAACTTCCCAGTGCGCCCGATTCCGCTTTGGATTTCATCTGCGATGATGAGGAACCCAAACTTCTCACGGAGCTTGTTAAGCTCTTGCACAAAATCATGGCTCGCCACGAATATCCCTCCTTCTCCTTGAATGCACTCGAGGAAAATTGCGAGAGTCTGTTCGTTCACTGTCGCCCGAAGCTGGTCGACGTTGTTAAACTCCAACGAGCCGAAATTCGGAACAAATGGTGCGTAGTCGTCGCGGTACTTCGCCTTGTCCATCAGTGAAAGCGCTCCCATCGTTCTTCCGTGAAAGGCGTTGCTCAACCCATAAAACATTCTCCTCTGTGAGCCCTTTGCCCACTTGCGAGCAAGTTTGAGTGCGCCTTCGATAGCTTCGGTTCCACTGTTGGAGAAAAATACGCGGCGATAACCCGTGACACCGATTAGTTTTTCTGCGAGCTTGACCTGCGGTTCTTGCAAGAAGAAATTCGAAAGGTGGATGTATTTGTCGACCTGCTGCTTGATCGCTTCGTTCACGCGTGCCTGATTATAGCCGAGTGAATTGACCGCCAAGCCGCCAAAGAAATCGAGGTAGCGCGTTCCATCTTTGCCAACAAGGTAGACCCCCTCGCCTCGGTCGATTTCGAGCGCGAGCCGTTTGTAGGTGTGAAAGAAATACTGCGATTCTCTTTCGGCAAGCGCTCCAGGCTGATAGAATCCTGGAACCCCTGCGAGCGAGGACTTATCTCTATGTTCAACGATCATATCGATTCAGTTGTGGGAAACATTGAGGAGTATCTTGTGAAGGAAGACCACCCGTTCACGAAGTTCCTCCGGAGTGCCATTGTTGTAAATTACGAAATCTGCCCTCGCGAGCTTTTGCGCTTGACTACCCTGAGCACGCATCCGCTTCCGAATGCTCTCAATGGTCACGTGGTCGCGCTGCTGAAGACGCTCGAGACGATGGCTCTCCGCGGCATCGACGACAATGACTGCATCGAGCAGCCGATCGAGTTTGGCTTCAAACACAAGAGCGGCTTCGACAATCGCAATGCGGCTCCCTTGTGCTTGTAGTGTTGTGGCACGCGCTTCGATCTCCTTGAAGACTGTGGGATGCAGGATCTTCTCCAATCTTTGCTGAAGCGACTTCTGAGAGAATATTTTCTCTGCAACCCAAAGGCGATTCAGCGAACCGTCGGTGAGGTAAGCGTCTTCTCCGAAAAGAGCGAGAATCTTCCTCCGCACGACCGGATTCGCAATGCTCAATTCCTTTGAAATCTCGTCTGCATAGAGAACCGGAACATCGAGCGATTCAAAGACACGGCACACCTCCGATTTTCCGGTTCCGATTCCGCCAGTCACGCCGACGAGAAGAAGTTGCCCGCTTGTTTTCCGCATCGTGTGTAGATCTCGGAAGCCGCTGTCAGAGATTACTTGGCGTAAGCGACAGAACGAAATTCCCTGACGACAACGACCTTGATTTGGCCCGGGAACTCCAGTTCTTGTTGAATTCTGTTTGCAATGTCGTGTGAGAGTTGTTCCGCGTGTGCGTCGTCGAGCTTGTCGTGCGAAACGATCACGCGCACTTCGCGCCCAGCCTGAATTGCGTACGTGTTGAGCACGCCGTGAAACGATTTTGCGATCGTCTCCAATTTTTCAAGCCGTTTGATATACTCCTCGACGGATTCACGTCGGGCACCCGGCCGCGCACCGCTAATCGCATCGGCCGCCTGCACGAGGGCAGAGATCGGATGTTCCATCGGGATGTCTTCGTGGTGGGAACCGACGGCGTTGCAGACGATCGCGTTCTCGTTGTACTTCTTGCAGAGCTCCATGCCAAGAAGTGCGTGAGGTCCCTCGACGCTCTTGTCGATGGTCTTGCCGATATCGTGCAGCAAGCCTGCTCGTTTTGCGACCATCGGGTCGAGGTGCAACTCAGCGGCCATGATGCCGGTGATGTACGCCGTCTCGATGCTATGCTGCAGCAGATTCTGCCCGTAGCTTGAACGGTACTTCATCTTGCCGATGTGCTTCATGATCTCTTGATGCGCGCCGTGCAGACCAATCTCGAGAAGGGTGTTTTCGCCGAGATGAAGAATTTCTTCGTCAAGGTCTTTCCGGACTTTCTCTACGACTTCTTCGATGCGCGCAGGGTGAATTCTGCCGTCGGCGATGAGTCGTTCCAACGCTTGCCGCGCAACTTCGCGCCGAAAGGGGTCGAATCCCGTAAGGATGACAGCTTCAGGTGTATCATCCACGATAACATCAATGCCCGTCGCCGCCTCGAATGCCTTGATATTGCGGCCTTCCCGCCCAATGATTCGACCCTTGATCTCATCGCTTTCAAGGTTGAGCACACTCGCAGTTGTTTCGATTGTGTGGTCTGCGGCGGTCCGTTGGATCGCCTGGACGATGATTTTCTGCGCCTCTTTCTTCGCCTCCAGTTTTGCTTGGTCGCGCATTTCCTTGAGCAAATATACCGACTCGCTCTTGACGGTTTCCACCAGGTTGTCGTGCAAGAACTTCTTTGCTTCTTCGCGCGAGATGCCGGAGATGCGTTCCAAGTGGGTCGTTTGCTCCGCGATCAACTGTCCGAGTTCTAAATCTCTATCCGCGAGCCTCTTGTTCTTTGTCTGGAGCTCGTCCTCAAATGTCTTCAGCGATTGCTCTTTCTTGGTGAGCAAATCGAGCCTCCGCTCGACGTTTTCTTCGCGGTTCTGAATTTGCTTCTCATACGCCTGCAGCTTTGTCCGCTTCGACTGCTGTTCGGATTCGAATTCCTTCTTGCGCTTGAACCACTCATCCTTCGCCTCGAGAATCCGTTCCTTCTTGAGTGTCTGCGCTTCCTTTTCAGCGTCTTCCAGAATCCGTTTCGCACGGTCTTCCGACGAGGCGATCTTGCTCTGACCGTTTCGTGCATTCAGAAACCAGCCGAGGAAGAAAGACCCTCCGCCGATTGCCGCGCCGATGACAATTAATGTGTACGCTTCCAGTTGCATTCTTCACCTCTCTCTAAATAAAAAAACCGCACGCATTGCCATAATCAAGCGTATTGAAAGAACCTCTTTCTGTACACGGTGGGTGCTCGCCAAAGCATATCACGCTTCCACTGACCCGCTCTTCCCGTCGCAGACGGGAGTCATCGCGTAGCGCTTCTGCCCGAAAGCAGAACGGTGGCTTGTGCTCAACGCTCTTGAGTCAAGCTCCCTCACTAAAGAATTGTCAGGTTCTTTAATAGAGATTGATTACGGCAAACGGTGCGGTTCAACTGAGAATCCGCAATGCAAAGAACACAGAACTGATTACGGCGCGTCCGAATTCGACATCAAACAATTGTCAAGATAATTTGTCAGCTTGGTAATTTCTGCGTGCAACTGCTCAACGTCGTGCGAATGACGATCTTGTTCCTTCAGCATGTCTTCGGTGATATTGAGCGCCGAGAGCACAGCAACCGTTAGGGGCGGCTGCTCCGGCAACTTGTCGTGGATCCGGGTTAACATCGAATCCACGTGCGAGGCGACTTTTTTCGTAAAGTCCTCGTTCTCTCCCCGGAGGGGATACTCATTGCCGAATATTTTGACTTTGATGCTTTTGCTCATCGAATTGTTTGACTGCAACTTCGTTCTGTGCGTTTGACGCTTTGGCCTGACTCATTCGTGCGGCACCCCCGCGAGGGACCTCCACGAACCACTATAATCGGGAATTGATTCTTGCGATCAATTCCTTCATGCGTGCTTTGAGTGCCTCCTTTTCTTCCTTAGAAAAGATTTCTGACCCGTTGGTTTGTGCGTGAAGCAAATCGTGTTTCAATTGCAACAATTCCCGCTGGGATGCATCGAGCTGTGTTTGCAGCTGCGTGCTCGCACGGTCAAGTTCTTCCCGAAGTTGCTGTTCGGAATTCTTCAGCGCGCCCGCTTCTTCCTGAAGTCGGGAGGCGTGAATCTGGAGTGCCTTATTCTCTTCCTTCAATCGAAGCACTAGATCTGAAACAAGTCGCGCCCGTTCCCACAATTTTCCAAGCGACGATTCCAGCACGCTCGCGTCGATGGTCGGTTTTAACTCAGTCTCTGTTTGCAACTCGGTCAAAGATTGATCCTTAATCTCTACTAATGTGTTCGACGATCAGCAGACCGTAGACTCGCCCTGCAGCGCGTTTCGACCGCCTGTACGACGCGTCGAAGATTCTCTTCAATCTCGACATCGGTCAATGTTCGCTCATCGGACCGAAACTCCAACGCATAGGCAAGGCTCTTTTTGCCAGATCCGGTTTGCGCGCCGGCATACACGTCAAACAACCGAACCGAACGAATGAGGGGGCGGCCGAATTCCCACAACACTTTTTCAACTTCTACGTGCGGAAGTGTTTCATCAACAGTGAATGCGAGGTCCCGCGTAACATCTGGGAACTTTGGCAAGGGGACAAACTTCCGATCCTGCTTCCATCCCGAACGCAACACTCCAAGGCTCAGCTCGCACACAATCACCGCTTCCTCAATATCAAACTGCTTGGCGTGATGTTCTTTCACCTTGCCGAAATAACCAGCGTAAGTGCCGTTGATTTCAACGCCTACCGTCAAATCAGTTAAAGAACTGATGGTATCATAAAAAATAAAGCGCTGGTTGTCAAGGCTGAACTTACTGAGCAACCCTTCAATTTCTCCCTTAAGATCAAAGAACGATGCTGAAGAGTTATCAGTTCGATCCCTTTCGGAAGGAGAATGCCCTGAGATTGCCAGCACGAATCGTTCCTCTTCCTGATAGCGTTTGAGCGAGGAAACAGGAGCATTTTCGTCTGCTCGATAGATGCGGCCGATTTCAAAAATGCGGTGTATCCGTGCCCCATAGTTGGAGTTTCGTGCTATTGCCTGCAAGGCGCCTGCGACGAGGTTTGTCCGAAGCGCCTGCATATCCGTACTGACCGGATTGAGTACGCGAATGTTCTTTTCTCCGTCCAAGCTGGCGGTGTTCTCATCCTGCAGGCTGATCGAAACAATTTCGTTGAAACCTGCACCGACGCAATAGTTTCGCAGCTCTTCTTCGAACCGATCTTGAACAAGAGCGGAGGAGAAATCTATCCCTGCCTTGGTTTTGGTCTCGATGTTCTCGTATCCATAGACGCGAGCAACTTCTTCGATGAGGTCGATCTCCTCCAGAACGTCTACCCGGTACGATGGAACCGTAACAGCGAGTTCATCCTTGCCCATGGTTGCAGATCCGAATTGTAGCTTCTTTAGTTGAGCGGCTACTTTTGCACGCGAGAGATGCGTGCCAAGGATCTGGTTCACACGTGCTGTCCGAAGACGGATGGGCTTCCATTGTTGTTTTTTTGGTTGGACGTCGATGACCCCCTTCAACACTTCGCAGCCGGTCAACTCCTGAATCAACTGTGCGGCTCGTAGTGCTGCCGTCGCGGTATTGCTGATATCCGTTCCACGCTCAAACCGATAGGAGGCTTCAGTGGAAAGCCCCAGCGCTCGCGACGTGCGACGAATATTGCTCGGGTCAAAAAACGCGCTCTCGATAAGCACGTTGACCGTCGATTCGCCGATCTCTGAGTTCTGCCCGCCCATCACTCCGCCGATCGCTATTTGTTTTTCGGCATCGCAGATCATCAGGGTGTCCGCGCTGAGCTTGCGAGTAATTCCATCGAGCGTCGTAAACGTGTCGCCATCCTTTGCCGTCTTGACGATGATCGTTCCGCCGGCAAGTTTGTCCAAATCAAATGCGTGGAGCGGTTGACCGAGTTCCAACATCACATAGTTTGTCACGTCGACCACGACATTAATCGGGCGAACGCCCACGACCGTCAATGCATCTTGTAACCATTGCGGAGAAGTCTGAATCTTAACATTTCGCAACACTGTCGCGGAATAGCGCGGACAACGCTTGCTGTCTTCGATCTTGACGGTGGCAACGCTTGAAGCTACCGTCTTCGATTCACGGACTAGTATCTTCGGAAGGCCAACTCTTTTGTTCAAAAGCAACCCAACTTCGCGCGCAACGCCAATGTGACTCAAGCAATCCGCACGGTTTGGCGTTATGCCAATTTCGTAGACGATATCGTTCCCGAATAAGAAGTGAGCAAGCGGCGTTCCGGGTTTCGCTTTTGAATCCAGGGCAAGAATGCCGTCCGCCTCCTTCCCCAGCCCAAGCTCGTGCGCTGAACAAATCATCCCGTTCGATTCCACGCCGCGGATCCTTGCTTTCTCGAGGACGAACGGCTCGCCGTTCGGGTCGTGCTGATTGTGCGGAATGGTTGCTCCGACAAGTGCCACGGCAACTTTCTGCCCAGCCGCGACGTTTGGTGCACCGCAGACGATCTCTTTGACCTCTTTTCCGACGTTCACTTTGCAGAACGAGAGGCGGTCCGCATTCGGATGCTTGGCGCGTTCCAGTACTTCGCCCACAACAAAGCTTGTATACTTCTTCGCATAATCTTCGTGCGATTCAACCTCAAGGCCAAGCATCGTCAGTCCCTCGGTGAATTGCTCGGGCGTAAGCTTGAAGTCCACGAATTTCTTCAGCCAGTTTTGGGAGATCTTCATGGTTAGAACTGCCTCAAGAACCTCAAGTCGTTCTCGTACAGAATCCTGATGTCATCGATTCCGTGCCGCAACATCAACGGTCGCTCGACGCCAAAGCCGAATGCAAAGCCAGAGACTTTTTCTGGATCGTAGCCAACATTTCTTAAGACGTGTTCGTGTACCATCCCCGAGCCGACAATCTCCAGCCAGCCGGAGTGCTTGCAAACGCGGCATCCCTTCCCTCCGCACAGGTAGCACGTAATATCCATTTCTGCACTTGGCTCGGTGAATGGAAAGAAGCTTGGCCGGAAGCGATATTTGATGCTGCTTCCGTAATACTGCTTGGCAAACGAAACGAGCGTTCCCTTCAGTTCGCTGAATGTCACGCCCTTGTCCACATAGATTCCGTCAACTTGATGGAACAAAACAAGACTGCGTGCGCTGACGGCTTCGTTTCGGTAGACGCGCCCCGGCATAATAGCTCGGACTGGGGGCTTTTGCTTCTCCATAATCCGCACTTGCACTGGAGTTGTATGCGTACGGAGCAACACTTTGTCCGCGATGAAGAAAGTATCCTGCATATCGCGCGCAGGATGGTCGGGTGCAAAATTCAGCGCGTCAAAGTTGTAGTAGTCGCTTTCGATTTCCGGTCCGTCAACGACCGAAAAGCCCATGCCCACAAAGATCCGCTTGAACTCTTCAATCGTTTGTACGACGGGATGTTTTGTTCCGACAGGTTTCGGTCTTCCGGGCAGAGTTACATCGAAGGGAATTTCTTTGGGCTTGAATGCTTGTTCGACGGAGGCTCGCACTGCCTCAAATTCCGCCTGGGCAGAGAGGCGGAGCTCGTTCAGCGCTTGGCCGATGATGGGCTTCTGTTCGTTCGCGATTTCTTTGAGATGCTCGAACAGTTCAGGAATCACTCCTTTGCGCGCGAGATACTTTACGCGCAGCTGTTCAAGGTCCGCAAGGGTCTTGATCGCCTTGAGGTCTTCGCCAAACTGCCTTCGTATTTCGTCGATGCGATCTTTCATGCGAGTCATCTGAGAACGAAAAAATCTCCTTATCCCCGAGCAGCATCGTTCAGTGAAGACGAGCTCCACCGAACGTCGGTTGATAAGAAGATTCAGTTACGCAGTCGCAAACTTTACAACTTCCGCAAACGCTTGCGGATGATGGACAGCCAAGTCGGCTAGAACTTTGCGATTGATGCCGATTTCTTTGCGTTCCAATCCGGAGATCAGGCGTGAGTAGGTGGTGCCGTGGATGCGCGCCGCAGCGTTGATGCGCGTAACCCACAACGCACGGAATTCCCGCTTCTTCGTACGGCGATGCTTGTACGCGTGTTGTCCTGCCTTATCAACGTGGTGCTTGGCAATCGTCAGAACCTTGCTTCGTGCACCCCAGTATCCTTTTGCAGAGGCAAGGATTTTCTTGCGGCGACGATGGGATGCAACTTTATTTTGTGAACGTGGCATAGTGTTTCCCTTTTAATAGCCAATTACGCAGCTAAGAATCTACGGATCTTGTAGGCCTCGGTCTTGTCGACAAAGGTTGATTTCCGCAAATGTCGTTTGCGCTTGCTGGATTTGCTCGTGAGAATATGACTGCGAAACGCCTTGCGGCGTTTGATCTTTCCTGAAGCGGTGATTTTGTATGTTTTGAGCGCCCGTCGGCGCGTTTTCATTTTGGGCATTCGATTATCCTTCTTTCACTTCTTGGAGTTTTGCTGAACTTTTCTTCTTCGATTTGTCGCCGACAAAATATGCAATCATGTGTTTGCCTTCGAGCTTCGCATCTTGTTCGACTTTTGCGATGTCGGAGAGGCGCTCCGTAAATCGGGCGAGTAACTCTCGTCCGTGGTCTTGGTATGTAATCTCCCGCCCCTTGAACACAACCGTCGCCTTTACCTTATGGCCTTCCTCGATAAACGCACGCGCGTGCCGCGTTTTGAACTCGAAATCGTGCGTGTCCGTATTCGGATGGAAGCGGATTTCTTTTACCAGCGTGATGTGCTGGTGCTTCTTTTGAATCTTTTCCTTCTTCGCAATCTCGTATCGGTATTTGCCGAAATCCATCATCTTGCAAACAGGTGGCTCTGCGTTCGGAACAATCTCAATCAGGTCGAAGCCTTTGTCATTCGCCATGCGAATGGCTTCCTTCGTCAGCATCACGCCGATCTGTTGACCGTCGTCGCTGATTACGCGGACAGTCGGCACGCGGATTTCGGTGTTTACTCGAGCTCGATCTTGCTTGATGGGGACATCTCCTTACAGTGTGAGGGATTTCGTTTGAATAAGAGTTGTTACTTTTTCCAAGAATGCATCAATTGTCTGGACCCCAAGGTCGCCTTTTGTATGCTGTCGGACAGAAACTGTTCCCAACGATTTTTCTTTTTCTCCTACCACAAGCATGAACGGCACCTTCTTCGTTTCAAACTCGCGAATCTTGTAGCCGATCTTTTCGTTCCGTTCGTCAAGTTCAACGCGGACGCCAGCAGCTCGAAGCTTTCCTTCGACTTGTTTTGCGTACTCCGAGTACGCATCGGTGATCGGGAGAACCGCTACCTGAACCGGAGCCAGCCAGAGAGGAAACTCACCCGCAAAATGTTCGATGAGTACACCCATAAATCGTTCCATCGAGCCGAACGGTGCACGGTGGATGACGACGGGGCGATGCTTTTGTCCGTCGCTGCCGACATACTCAAGGTCAAATCGCTGGGGCATCACATAATCAACTTGCACGGTGCCAAGTTGCCACGTACGATTTAACACGTCGCGAACCATAAAATCGATTTTCGGTCCGTAGAAGGCCGCTTCGCCAACAGCAATATAATAATTTAACTTCGTTAAGTCAGCAGCTTCTTGAATGTCTTTCTGCGATTGGTCCCACAGCGCATCCTCGCCGCCGTACTTCTCCTTGTTCTTCGGGTCGCGGAACGACAAGCGCGTCCGAAAGTCCTTAAATCCAAGCGTATTGAACACCAGCTGAATCAATTCGATGACACTGCAGAGCTCATCCCTCAACTGGTCGTGCCGCATAAACATGTGCGAATCATCCACGGTGAACGAGCGGACGCGTACGAGCCCGTTCAGTTCGCCCGATTGTTCATAGCGGTAGACCGTACCAAATTCTGCCAGCCGAATTGGTAAGTCTCGGTAACTGCGCGGACGCGAAGCGTAAATCTGAAAATGATGCGGGCAATTCATCGGCTTGAGGAGATACTCCTCCCCTTCCACGTTGATGGGAGGGAACTGACTGTCTTTATAGTAGGGATAATGCCCGCTGGTCTTGTACAAATTGATGCTGCCAATATGCGGCGTGATCACCCCCTGGTAGCCACGTTTCTTTTGTTCGTCGCGGAGAAATTTTTCCAGTTCCTCGCGGACGATCGTGCCCTTAGGGAGCCAGAGAGGGAGACCGCCGCCGACTTTATGTGTGAGCAAAAAGAGTTCGAGCTCCTGCCCTAACTTCCTGTGATCACGACGCTTTGCCTCTTCCAGTCGAAAGAGATGCTCGTCGAGTTCCTTTTGTGTGGGAAACGTAACACCATAGATGCGTTGCAGCATCTTGTTCTTTTCGTTCCCGCGCCAATACGCGCCGGCTACACTCAGCAGCTTGATCGCTTTAATCCGTCCCGTTGAAGGAATATGCGGACCGTAGCAAAGGTCGGTGAAATTGCCTTGTTGGTAGAAGGTAATCGTTTGCCCTTTGAACTCCTCTAGCAATTCAAGCTTATACTGATCCCCTTTTTGCTTGAAGTACGCAACGGCATCTTCCCACTTCTTTTCTTCACGAATGAACGGAACATCGCGAGCCGAAAGCTCCTTCATCTTCGACTCGATCTTCACCAGGTCTTCGCTCGTCACCGCGTGGTCGCCCATATCGATATCGTAGTAGAAACCATTTTCAATCGGCGGACCGATACCAAACTTTGTACCAGGATAGATGCCTTCGATGGCTTCAGCCATGACGTGAGCAGAGCTGTGCCAATACGCGTATTTCCCGCCGTCGTCAGCCCACTTGAGAAGCTTCAACGTTGCGTCAGCAGTGATGGGGCGGCCTAAGTCCCAGACTTCGCCGTTGACCTCTGCAGCGAGGACTTCGCGGGCAAGACCCTTGCTAATGCTCTCGGCAATTTGAATGCTGGTGACGCCGCGTTCGAATTCACGCTTCGTACCGTCGGGTAATGTAATGGTGATATTGTTCATCGTAGAATAAAAAATCGGAGTTTCCTCCGATCCGTGTCACAAAACCAAACTGAGATCCAACGTTCGTCGCAAAGTTTGTTCTTTTTCGTTTTTACTTTTGAATTGATGCAGTGGGTTCTATAGGAGTCTCCGCCAGCTTGTTCGCCGATTACACCGGCGAACGGCGGATGCGCCTCCGGCGCAGAACCTGCAAACTCGGTGGGTTCTATAGGAGTCGAACCTATGACCTCTACCATGTCAAGGTAGCGCTCTAACCAACTGAGCTAAGAACCCATTCACAACAACAAATTAGAAAAAATTGGCTGGAGTTTCAACGATAAACTGATCAATCGGACACATAGAAGTTTCGCACCCAACGATGATTTTTCAACTCGTTGCGCAGGTCGGACAAGATTGTTTTGCCGTCGCTCGCTGAACAATTGGCTTCGACGTGTGAAGTCGTTCGCATGCCGGGGATAACCACCGAAACGGCTGGATGCGAAAGGCAGAACCTGAGAGCGAGTTCGGGAAGCGTCTGTGCGTCTGGTCCAAGCAAGCGTTTCAATCGATTGTTACGTTCGTAGATCTCCGCTCTTCGGTCTCCCTCGAAATAGCCATTGCGGAAGTCGTCACTCTGGAATGTGGTCTCGGGCCTAACCGTTCCCGTCAACCCTCCTTCGTCGAACGGAACGCGCGCAATGATAGCGATACGCTTCTTCTCACAATATCCGAATAACTCATCCTCAGGCGATTGGTCGAAAATATTGTAGATCACTTGGAATGAATCAATCAGTCCCGACTCTGCTGCCTCGAGTCCATTCGTCGGCTGATGATCGTTGATGGAAATTCCAAAATGATGAACCTTGCCTTCCTGTTTCAGCTTCTCGACTACAGTTTTCCACTCGTCTTGTCCGGCCCAATCGTCATTCCAAACGTGAAACTGCTGAAGGTCGAGGCGCTCGATACGAAGATTTTTCAAGCTCTTTTCCGTACAAGTCTTCGCATACTGACTGGGAAAGATATCCTTCAATTTTGCGCCCGGTCGCGCAGGCCATTTTCCATTCATCGGCGGAACCTTGGTGGCGACGTAGATTCTCTCTTTTCTCTCCCGTATCAGATTCGAAATAAGACGTTCACTATGGCCGTTATTGTACGCAAGTGCAGTGTCGACGAAGTTCATCCCTTGATCGACGGCGAGGTTTAACGCGCGCGCTGCTTCGACATCAGAGCCGCCTCGCCATAATCCTCCGCCGATGCCCCAAGCGCCGAAGCCAATCTCCGAGACGGACCATCCAGTCTTTCCAAAGGCACGATACTTCATTTCGGTTTCGTTGACTGGAATTTCTGCCAAAGAAGTTCCAGCTCCTTCTTGCTTCGTTTGGGGATATAGCCGGCTTGGAGCTGTTCGAGCGTTTGGCGAGCGATGGAATCAAATTCCTCGTCATCGCGGTCGCGCTTTACGAGCATGTCAAACTTCGCCTGCTCGGTAGGATTCATTCTCCCGCGAGCCTTCTTTAGTTCTTCAACAATTTTATGTTGTTCGACGCGCGTCATGGAATGGAGTGATTGCTACGCCAGAGGGAAAGCTCGTACCGAGGGCCGGACTTGAACCGGCACGAACCTTGCGGTTCACAGGATTTTAAGTCCTGAGCGTCTACCAATTCCGCCACCCCGGCGCAATCTGAATGTAGATTGCGGAATTTGGATTGGCGAATGAGCTAACATTCCTCATTCCCACTTCTCTTCTCCGCATTGTAATTGAGGCGCGGGCCGGATTCGAACCGGCGCATAAAGGTTTTGCAGACCTCTCCCTTACCACTTGGGTACCGCGCCAACGAACAAAAATCCCGCTGCCGAATGGACAGCGGGCGTATCATGATTGAGCGGGAAACGGGACTCGAACCCGCGACATCAACCTTGGCAAGGTTGCGCTCTACCAACTGAGCTATTCCCGCATTGCTTCTACAACTAGAATCCGATTGACTTCAATCCCCACAGCGTCGGGATTGCGCTCTACCAATTCCGTTCCGCTCTTTCAAGCGGAACGAGAATCCTCGTCCTGAACAAAGTTCAGGACGGGACTGAGCTATTCCCGCATTCTGTAAGGCAAATATACGGACGAGTTGTCCTGACTGCAAGCGCTTTCTCAGGAGCGCCGACGAACAAGCAAATCTGAATATGAACTAGCGATTGCATCTCGCGATTGCAATCCAAACGTCGAGGTGAGAACACCAATAAGCTTCGTTGCCTGACGAGTTCCTTGCCGAACAAGGACTTCAAATTCTATGAACGAGCCTAGACCATCCACCGAGTCCAAATGAATGCGAGAATTCTTGAACAGAAACAGAATTCTCTTCTTCTTTACAACACATTTGACTCCCAACGTCTGTGTGAGCGCATCCCTAACAGCGCGTTGATGCTTCACCGGCATCTTCGTGAATGTCGAATACCGACCCCCTTTGCTGTTCGGTCGTCGGTAAAAGATGAGTTCTGCTTCTTTGCTGGAGAACTCGCGGAGCTTAAGCCTTCCTCGCTGAATGCGGAAGTACGTATCTCGTTGCTGCAACACTCCAATGCGACGGGCGTGGATTCTTTTGCAGATTTTAAGAGCAGTGCGCAGAGATCCAAATCGAGCTTTGAGCTCAAGATTCCTTGGCATCCAACGTCAGCGACTGATTCCCAGGATCTTGTACTCAAGCCATCCGGCGGGAACTTTGATCTTAACGGTTTCGCCCTTGGTTTTCCCCATCAGCCCTTTTCCAATCGGCGAGGAGACTGAAATCTTGTTCTTCTCAAAATCGGCCTCTTCCTGCGCCACGAGCCTGTATTCGATGACTTCTTTGTTCTTCACATCTTGAAGCCTGACCAGCGAGAGAATATAGATTTTGTCGTTCGGCAAGTCGTTGCTATCCAGCACGCGCGAACGGGAAAGTGTGTCCTCAAGCTTTGCGATCCGAAGTTCCAAATGAGCCTGCTGCTCACGCGCAATATCGTACTCGGCATTTTCGCTGAGGTCGCCGTGGCCGCGCGCCTCGGTGATCTTCTGGATGACGTCCTTTCGCCCCGATGTCTTCAACTCACGGAGTTCTTCCTCCAACTCCCGAAGTCGTTCGCGCGAAAGATAAATATTGCCGTTGGATTCCCCCATACGAGCCTTTCCTGAAAAAAAATACCCCAGATAATTCGAGGGTATTGTGAAAAACAAAAGCCAACATCGTTCGATGATGGCTTTGCTTGAGTTCAAAATAGAAGTTTTTGGAGCTCAGCGCAAGAAAAAACTACATCAAATCCGAACGTCGGTGTCTACGAGAAGTCGATTGACGTTTTCCTTCCCCCACTTCGTCTCGACGTCGGAGAGTTGGGCGGAATCGGCAAATGCCGGCACACGACTCTTGTACGTCAAGCGGACAAAATGATGCAAGTACACGCCCAGCATCAATTGAATCGGCTTTACATCACCTCGTATGAGGCTCCGCTCTTTGGTGCGTAGGAACAGGTCAAAATCTGCCGCTTGAATAGTTTCGTCCCACCACCCGAGCTTATCAAGCACCTTTTTGGTCGTTAACAGGGCGCAACCCGTGAATCCTTCCTTTGTCGTCGAGCCAAATTTTGCGTAGCGGTCATCGATCCACTGATCCCAATCTCCGTACATCCAGCGATGCATTATCTTCAAATTCAAATAGCGGGGTCCGAAAAGGAACAGCAACGGATTTCGAATCCGTTTCCATTTTCTGCTCGCCGCCACTGTTGCTTCCTGCGATTCACAGCGGTCGGTGGAACACCACGAGGCGATATCAAGCTTGTTCGACTCAAAAATCTGAATTGCACGACGATCCCACTCCTTCGAGACGATAAGGTCATTGTTGAGAAAGGCTAGATATTCGTACTGCGATGCTCGAATGCCTTGATTTTGGCTATGTGGATACGAGTAATTCCTTTCGTTCCGAATGACTGTGGCACCCTGCTGCTCGAAGAACTCTGCACTGCCGTCAGTTGAGCAGTTGTCGATAACCACGAGCTGGTGTTGGAGGCTCGAATATCGCTTGAGGTTCTCAAGAAATAGTCGGTTCATCGCAAGTTGATTATGGACGGCTGTAATGATACTGAGCATAAATAGTTCTCAACCGACGGAGGGCTCAACTTTGCAAGCCCTCGTTTGAAGAAAGCGCAGATTATTTCTTTTCTGCCGGCTGCGTTGATTCGTGGACAACAGTCGCAATGGCTTGCCGATCGATCTTAACCTTGACGTTATCGGAGATCTGTACGAGCGCAGTTTTTTCTTCAAGACCTACAATCGTCCCGTGGATACCGCCGCTGGTAATAATCTTATCCCCTTTGCTCAAGCTACTCATCAATCGATCACGTTCTTTTTGCCGCTTCTGCTGCGGGCGGATGATCATGAAGTAGAATATGGCTATGATAGCCGCAAAGAAAAAAATGTTGCTCATCATTCCCGGACCTTCTTGTCCTGGAGCGGGGGTCATAAAAAGTAGCTGGATCATACTGCTGTCTCCTTGGTAATTTGTTCTTTCCTCTGATCGTTTGAAGTTTGCAATGTTTTCAACATTTCTTGTTTCCACACGACGTAGGTGTGGTCCAGAATAGCCGCTCGTGCATCGCGCATAAGCCAGAGGTAAAAGGCAAGATTATGGATCGTCGCTAGCTGCAATCCTAGAATCTCTTTGGCAAGGAAGAGATGCCGTAGATACGCAGCATCAAAATTCTTGCAGGTGTAGCACGGACACTCTGCGTCGATGGCCTCGAATCGATTCTTGTGGACGGCGTTACGGATGTTGATTGACCCGGTGCGAGTGAAGAGCATGCCATTTCTCGCATTGCGTGTAGGCAAAACACAATCAAACATATCCACACCCCGCTCAATGGACTCAAGAAGATTCTCTGGAGTTCCAACACCCATGAGATAGCGCGGCTTCTCGGTCGGTAGAATCTGAGTTACAAGTCCGGTCATCTCATACATTACTTCTGCCGGCTCGCCCACAGCAAGCCCGCCGATGGCGTAACCATCGAAACTTAGTCCTGCTACTACTTGCGCACTGTGCGTTCGGATTTCCGGAAAGACACTTCCCTGCACAATTCCAAACTGAGCTTGTGTGAATCCATAGAGACCTTCGGAGCGCGCGAACTCCTCTCTACTTCGCCCAGCCCAACGAAGCGTAAGCTCATTCGACTTCTTCGCGTATTCTTCCTCGCACGGATAGGGCGTGCATTCATCCAGCACCATCACGATATCCGACCCGATGGCACGTTGGATTTGTACAACCCCTTCAGGGGTAAAGAAATGTTCAGACCCATCCAGGTGTGACCGAAACTTCACACCTTCTTCTTCGATCGTTCGCAATTCTGTCAAACTGAAGACTTGATAGCCGCCACTATCCGTGAGGATCGGCTTCTGCCAATTCATGAATCGGTGAAGTCCGCCTGCATCCTGGAGGATTTCCGTTCTGGGGCGCAGGTAGAGGTGATACGAATTGGCTAGAATAATTTGTGCGCCGACCTCGTTCAGTTCTCTCTGTTGGATTGCTTTTACTGTGCCTTGTGTTCCTACAGGCATGAAGATGGGTGTTTCGACAAACCCGTGGTCTGTTTCCATCACGCCTGCCCGAGCGTTTCCATCTAGGGCAACCAACGAAAACTTCACCGGCACTCCTCTCTAACGAACAAAAATCCGCCGGGGAATCTCCCCGACGGATTTTGCATAACCAATATATCCAGAATTGGCCGGGTTGTCAAACATTCGGTTCAGCTTCCTCCTTAAGAAGATTCAATCTTCGAAAGAACTCGAAGACGAAGATGAATGCAAGTCCACCGCCGGCGTCTGCGATCATGTCGTACACGTCAAAAGACCGGCCTGGAACAAACCTCTGGTGGATTTCATCGAGCACACCGTAGACGGCGGTGGCAACAAAAGCAATCACAAGAGCATTCGTACGAAGTCGTCGGTAACGGAGTTGATGGAACGCAGCTCGATGCGCGAACCAGCAAAACACAAAATAGACGCCAATGTGGGCGATCTTGTCCAGACTGATGGGCGATTTGATTGCCGGGATTGTACTGATAGACGACAACCAATACACTAAGACGATCCAAAAGAAAATGGGGAATTGAAACTTGAAGAATCTTGTCAACGAGAGGCCAAGGTTTGTGAGAGCGCTGAGGGGAGGTATTGAAGAATATCCGACGCAACAACACTTGTTTCACCAATTTGCTGTTTTGCCAGATCTCCGGCAAAACCGTGCACGAAAACTCCGGAGAAGGAAGCTTCAAAAGAATCCATTCGCTGCGCCCACATGCCAGCAATCGTTCCCGCAAGAACATCGCCTGCGCCTATGGTTGCCATACCGGGGTTCCCCGCCGAATTGATTACGACTCTTCCATCCGGATGAGCGGTAACTGTAGGAGCACCTTTTAGGACAACCACGACGCGATGCCGTCTCGCGAACGAACTCGCAACTTCAATCCTATCCGCATCAATCTCTGCAGAGGGGAGTCCTGTCAGTCGAGACATCTCTCCCGTGTGGGGCGTGACGACGAGTTGGCCTTTAGCTTGTCTGAGTTGCCGTACTCCTTGCGCACCGAGAACATTCAAGGCATCGGCATCCAAGAGAAGCGGCTTGCCTGTCGAGTGCAGAATATCCCAAACAAGTTTTCCGGTTTCAGAGTTTTGCGACAAGCCAGGCCCAATAATCGCACAATCGCACCAGTCCAACTTCTTTTGAATCTCCTCAAACGCTGCAGGACTTACGCTTCCTTCAGAAGTTTCGGGAAGCGGTTGAACGATTGCCTCCGACAGTTTGCGAGCAAGGATCGAATAAATGCTTTTCGGGACAGCAAGTATAATTGCTCCCGCACCGGACCGCAGCACGGCATTCGCGCAGAGCGCCGCGGCACCGGTGTATCCTTTCGAACCGGCAAGGACGAACACCTTTCCAACTTCGTACTTGTGCACGCGTAATGAGCGTCGAGGCAGCAATGCGGCAACGGCTTTCGCTGAAGTTCTGAAAAGTTGAAACCGCTTATTCTCGACGACGGATCTCGGAATTCCGATGTCAACAAGCTCAACCTCTCCGGAACTCTCCATCCCTTGGTTGATCAGGAGTCCAGATTTCATGAGTCCAAACGTTAACGTCATTTGGGCACGGACAAATTCTCCTGCCGCCTTTCCGGTTGTGCCGTTGATTCCGGAAGGAATGTCAAGGCTAACGACAGGAACCTTGCTCGCGTTCACCCAGCGAATGATGAAATCGTACGGCTTACGGGGAAGTCCGTCAAACCCGATGCCAAACATCGCATCGACGATGACATCGGGGCGCGGAATTTTGCGGAGAAGTGCTGGCGAGAACTGAAGTAGGGTTAGCGTGTTCTGCCCCTCTCTGGAGATTCGCGCGAGCGAATCAAGATTCTTTCTTGCTTCCTGCGAGAGAATTGCAGATGGCTCGACAAGCAACACGGTGACCGCTGCCCCCATTCCGCTGCAATGCCGTGCAACCACAAACCCGTCGCCCCCGTTGTTGCCTTTGCCGCACACGATCAGAATCCGCTTTTCGGAAAGGGGTCCGAAGTCTCGTTGCAGTGCCTCTGCCGCGCCGCGACCCGCGTTTTCCATCAACTGCATTCCGGAGATTTTGAATGAACGAATCGTCGCTGCATCGCAGCGACGCATTTGCTCCGCGGTCAATACCCGCTGCAAGCCAGTAGCCATCAAACGAGGTTTGTTCACTTAAAAGATCGTGGTGGTAAGACTAAGCAATACGGAAGGAAATAGACCAAAGAAAAGCACGAACAAAGCGGAAATGCTCAACGCGATGAGGGTGGCAGGTCTGGGCACGTGGGCGTCTGCCTGACCATCCCGAAAATACATCATCACCACAACACGAAGATAGTAGTACGCCGACACAAGACTTGTGAGAACACCGATGACGGCAAGCCATGTGAGATTCGCTTTGATGGCGGCAAGGAATACGTAATACTTACCAAAGAATCCCGCCATCGGTGGAATTCCTGCAAGCGAAAACATGAAGAGCGCCATGCCCGCTGCAAGTAAAGGTCGTTGCTTACTCAGCCCGGCGTAATCTTCGAGCGTGAGATTCTTTTCTTCCGCCGATTCAAGAAGCGATACGATGCCAAATGCGCCGAGGTTCATCAAACAGTAAGCAGCGAGATAGAACATCACGCCGGACTGCGCTTCTGCATTCCCCGCCGCAATGCCGGCTAGCATGTATCCGGCGTGCGCGATACTGGAGTAAGCAAGCATACGTTTGATGTTCGTCTGCGCGATAGCCACAACGTTTCCCAAGATCATCGAAGCCGCTGCAACGATGGCAATAGCATTATTCATTGGCATTGCTTCGAACCGGAACGTCTGCACAAAGAGAATTACGAGCGATGCGAACGCTGCGCTCTTTGCGCTGGTTGACATGAAGGCGGTGACCGTTGTCGGCGCGCCTTCGTAGACATCCGGCGCCCACATATGAAACGGGACCGCCGCCACCTTAAACAGAAGTCCGATGAGCACCAGGCCGCACCCCGCGAGAAAGATGGGATTTTCAGAAACGAGCGGGAACGATCGCGCGACCATCGTGAGATTGGTCGATCCAGTCAACCCGTAAATAAGTGCAATCCCGTAGAGCAGAAACCCGGTCGAAAAAGCGCCCAGGAGGAAGTACTTCAAAGCGGCCTCATTGGATTTTGCGTTGATTCGGATAAAGCCGGTGAGCACGTAGAGGCAGAGCGACATCAATTCCAACCCGAGAAACAGAATGATCAAGTCGTTTGCCGCCCCCATCAACATCATCCCTGTGGTCGCAAAGAGAACAAGAATGAAATACTCGCCGCGATTCCATCCGAGTTTCTGCAAATGTTGCTGGGCCAGGAGCGTTGCGATCAGAGCCGAGACACAAAAGAGAATCTCAAAGAAACTCGTAAACGTGCCGAAGCGAATCATCCCGCTGAAGCTCGCACCTGCATCGCCGATCTTCATAGCTGCAAACAGCGCCGTCACCGCCAAGCCAATGATCGTAAGCATGAATGACAGCGCCGGTCTGCCTGCACGCGTGGATTCAACAACGATCACCACAAGCGTCGTGACGATGATCGCCACAAACGAAGCATTGTTCCAGAGGTCGACGAGATAAGGGTTCATAGTCAGCGCTTAACGAAAAAACAAGAACCAAATGAGCGCAAATATTGGCAGAAGAATTGGTATTGAATACCTATAAACATACTCAAGAAAGCTGGGGCATTTTACGTGCGTGTGCTCGGCAATGGAGCGCACCATGAAATTTGGACCGTTTCCGATATACGTCATTGCTCCAAAAAAGACTGCTCCAATCGAAATCGCCTGTACATAGCGCCACGATTCAACCGTGATCATCATTGCACCGTCCCGAATTGGGTTTGAAAGCCCAAGCGACTCCGGCGAGCCCAGGTCGATCATCGCGCGGACATGTTGGGTGTTTCCCAAGCTCGCCCCGTGCACTCCGAACGCAGCGCTCAAGAAGTTCAAATACGTTGGCGCGTTATCCAGCACGCTCGAAAGAATTCCAGACCCCCAATAGAATTGCCCAACACTCGAGATGCCGACTTGCGCGGCGTTCTTTTCCAGCCAGTCAAGAGCTGGAACCATCGTCGCAAAAATTCCGGCGAAGAGAATCGCGACTTCCTTGATAGGGTGAAAGTTGAACTCATTGCGCTCGTGAATTTCTTGTTTCGTGGTAAAGTACGAAGCGAGCGCCGCGCTCCACATAATCACTTCCCGCAACCCCAGCGGTGCCGAATGCTGAATAAACACCGCCCCAAGGATGATCATCAAAAAGAACAAGTTTGAAATCCCGGACACCGAAAACGTATCGTGTTGTTCAGCGCTGAGCTGTACCTCCTTCGACGCGCGAAGAAAACTCCTCCGGTCGATCATGTAAAAAACTGCGAAAAGGAGAACGAGTGTTATCAGCCATATCTCCCATACTCGCCCGACGATCCAGAAAAAAGGAATCCCCTTTAGATAGCCAAGAAACAGAGGCGGGTCGCCGATGGGCGTCAACGAACCGCCGATGTTGCTCACGACAAAAATAAAAAACACGACGTGATACGGGCGGATGCGGTGCTTGTTCATCCGCAAGAATGGACGGATGAGAATCATCGACGCACCTGTCGTGCCAACGATATTAGCCAGAAGAGCGCCGATTGAAAAGAGGCGAAGATTCTCCCACGGCGTCGCTCTTCCACGCACTGAGATATGAATGCCTCCCGCCACAACAAACAACGACCCAATCAGCGAAACAAAACTCACGTATTCGTAAAGCGTCAAGAGCATGCGTGAGGAATTCTTCAAACCGATCAAGTAATAGATAACCACCGCAAACCCGAGCGCGTAGGCAACAAGCGGATAATTCTTTTTCCACCAGTTGTCATTCACAAACGGCATCAGTGCGATCGACGCAAGCAGCGCAATGAATGGTGCTATGAACAAGGGGTTCACTTCCGCTGCTCTGGCTGATTCGACGGAATCACGAAACATATTGAAAAGAACAAGCCCCGAAATCGATATCCCCGCGAACATCGGCACGACTCTTCTTGCCGTCAGTCGAGCGCTCATCGTCGCGATTCAGATTGCTGCAAGGCTACATTTGTCTTAACACCTTGCGTGGCGTTCTTCAACAACTCTACTGTATTTTTCGATACGACCGCTGACTGCTTCATGAACGTGGAAGGATAAACGCCAATCCACACAATAAGAAAAATAATCGGAACCAACGAAGCAATTTCACGCTTATTCAAGTCCGTCAACTGATGTCCGCCGTAAAGATGGTCCGCGCGAACGGGGCCGAGCGCAACGCGCTGATACATCCAGAGCAGATAGACGGCGGAAAAGATTACGCCGAGTCCCGCAAAAGCGGCGTAGGCGAACGAATCCAGAAACGGCGATGTGAACGCGCCGAGCAACGTCAAGAATTCACCCACGAATCCGTTCAAGCCGGGCACTCCGATGGAAGAGAGCGACACGATCATCAGCGCAACCGCAAAGACCGGCATCAACGTCGCAACGCCTCCGTAGTCTGAGATATTACGGGTATGCGTGCGGTCGTAAATCATTCCGACGAGCAAGAAGAGTGCGCCGGTAGAAAGGCCGTGGTTGACCATTTGAATGATCGCCCCCTGCATTCCTTCTTCCGTTCCCGAGAAGATTCCCAGTACAACAAATCCTAAATGCGAAACGGAGGAATAAGCGACTAGCTTTTTCATATCCGTCTGTACCATCGAAACGAGCGCACCGTAGACAATGCCGATGACGGCTAGCGTCGCCACGTACGGCATCGCACGGAACACGGCTTCGGGAAACAACGGCAAGCAGAATCGGATGAACCCATACGTGCCCATCTTCAGCAGGACGCCGGCAAGAATGACGCTGCCCGCCGTTGGAGCTTGTACGTGCGCATCTGGAAGCCACGTGTGAAACGGAAAGAGGGGAACTTTGATGGCGAAGCTCAACGCGAACGCAAGGAACATCCACAGTTGCAGGTTCGCCGGAATTGAGAGCGCGAGCGGATAGAGCTGCTGCAAGTTTGTGGTGAATTGACCGCCGGGTTGCGTTGAGGCAAAATATCCGAGCGAAAGAATTGCGACAAGCATCAGCAGGCTGCCAAAGAGCGTGTAGAGGAAGAATTTGACTGCGGCGTACACCCGATCCTGCCCGCCCCAAACACCGATGATGAAATACATCGGGATCAGCATCGCCTCCCAAAATACGTAGAAGAGGAAGAGGTCGAGCGATGCAAAGACGCCGAGCATCCCGACTTCGAGAGAAAGCATCATCATTGTGTATTCCCGAAGCCGATGCTGAATCGAATTCCACGTGCCGAGCAACGCTATGGGCGTGAGGAACGTTGTCAAGACGATCAGCAAGAGAGACATGCCGTCTATCCCAACAGAATAGCTTGCCCCGATCGAAGGGATCCAAACGAACTGTTTGGTGAATTGAAATTGCGGACCCGCGGCATCAAACCCGGCGTACAAGAGCATCGAGACAACAAACG
>Ga0315281_10001957_pt1 | contig 30607 bp, 27 predicted proteins | sample YL17G07_0_MG_FD_204540 | JGI IMG/M metagenome (GOLD analysis project Ga0315281, IMG submission 204540) | Sediment microbial communities from Yellowstone Lake, YNP, Wyoming, USA - YL17G07_0 | ecosystem: Environmental > Aquatic > Freshwater > Lake > Sediment | place: USA: Wyoming | collected...
GCCTGCCGGAGGAGAGCTTCGAGAACGATCTCTATTTGATCCGCCGGCGCATCGAAAAGGCGGCGCTTGAGGAGACCATCAAGGATTTCTACATCTGCTCGCTGTCCTGCCGCTCGGTCATCTACAAAGGCATGTTCCTGGCCGAGCAGTTGACGGCCTTCTATCCCGACCTGCTGGACCCGCGTTTCGTCTCCAACTTCGCCATCTATCATCAGCGCTATTCGACCAACACCTTCCCGACCTGGCACCTGGCCCAACCCTTTCGCGTCATCGCCCATAACGGCGAAATCAACACGCTCAAAGGCAACCTCAACTGGATGAAGGCGCACGAACCGCGCATGGCCTCGCCCATCTATGGCGCGCACATGGACGACGTGCGGCCGGTGGTGCAACCGGGCGGCTCGGACTCGGCCGCCCTCGACAACGTCTTCGAGGCCATGGTCGGCGTCGGGCGTAATCTGCCGATGGTAAAGTGCCTGCTCATCCCCGACAGCTGGACCGACAGCCCGACCATGCCGGCGGCGCATCGCGATTTCTACAGCTACTGCAATTCGGTCATGGAGCCCTGGGACGGGCCAGCGGCGATCTGCGGCTTCGGCGGCAACTGGGCGATTGCCGCCATGGACCGGAACGGGTTGCGGCCGTCGCGCTATACGCTCACCACCGATGGCTTGCTGGTGATCGGCTCGGAGACGGGCATGGTGCGGCTCGACGAAGCCGCCATCGCCGAAAAGGGCCGGCTTGGGCCGGGCCAGATGATCGCCGTCGATCTGGCCGCCGGCCGGCTCTATCGTCCGCGCGAGATCGTCGATCTGCTGGTGGCCTCGGCGCCGTTCGGCGACTGGGTCAAGAACATCACCGTCCTTGATAGCCTGATCCGCCAGGCGCCGAAAAAAACCGGCGCGCGCGCCGCCGGCATCGAGGGCGAAGACCTGCGCCGGCGCCAGCTTGCCGTCGGTCATAGTGTCGAGGATCTGGAACTCATCCTCCAGCCGATGGCCGAGGAGGCCAAGGAAGCGATGGGCTCGATGGGCGACGACGCGCCCTTGGCCGTGTTGAGCGAACGCTATCGCGGCCTGCATCACTTCTTCCGCCAGAACTTCAGCCAGGTGACCAACCCGCCGATCGATTCGCTGCGCGAAAAGCGGGTAATGACCCTGAAAACGCGCCTTGGAAATCTCGGCAACGTGCTGGACGTGGAGGAGGGTCAGTGCCGCCTGCTGCAACTCGAAACGCCGGTGCTGACGACGGCCGAGTTTGAGGCGTTGCGCGCCTATATGGGCAAGACCGCGGTCTCGATCGACTGCACCTTCGATGCCGGTGGCGGCGACAACGCGCTGAAGGAATCGCTCGCCGCCATCCGCGAGCGGGCCGAGGCCGCCGTGCGCGAGGGCCCGGCACACCTGATCCTGACCGACGAGGCGATGGGCGAGGGCCGCGCGCCCATGCCCATGATTCTCGCCACCGGCGCCGTGCATACGCATCTGCTGCGCCAAAAACTGCGCACCTTCACCTCGATCAACGTCCGCTCGGCCGAATGTCTCGACGTGCATTACTTCGCCGTCTTGATCGGCGTCGGCGCCACCACGATCAACGCCTATCTGGCCGAGGCCGCCATCGCCGAGCGTCATCGCCGCGGCCTCTTTGGCGCGCACGGCCTTGAAACCTGCCTCGCCAATTATAAAGAGGCCATCAACCAGGGTCTGCTCAAGGTCATGTCCAAGATGGGCATTGCCGTCATCAGCTCGTACCGGGGCGGCTGTAATTTCGAGGCTGTCGGATTGTCGCGCACCCTGGTGGCCGAATATTTCCCCGGCATGCAGTCGCGCATTTCCGGCATCGGCCTTGCCGGCCTGCAACAAAAGGTGCTTGAGCGCCATGCCGAGGCCTGGGCCGGGGAGGCGGCGGCGCTGCCCATCGGCGGCTTCTATCGCCTGCGCGCCGACGGCGAGCCGCATGGCTGGGACGCGACCCTGATCGAAACCTTGCAGGCGGCGGTTTCGACCGAATCGTACCAGACCTACAAGGCCTACGCCGAGGCGGCGGCGAAACAACCGCCGATCGCGCTGCGCGACCTGCTGGCCTTGCGTCCGCGCCACGGCCCGGTGTCGCTGGACGAAGTCGAATCGATCACCGAAATCCGCAAGCGTTTCGTCACGCCGGGCATGTCGCTGGGCGCGCTCTCGCCCGAGGCTCACGGCACCCTCAACACGGCCATGAACCGCATCGGCGCCAAATCCGATTCGGGCGAGGGCGGCGAGGATCCGCGCCGCTATCGCCCGGGGCCCACCGGCGACAACGCCAACTCGGCCATCAAACAGGTGGCTTCGGGGCGCTTCGGCGTCACGGCCGAATACTTGAACGCCTGCCGCGAGATCGAAATCAAGATCGCCCAGGGTGCCAAGCCGGGCGAGGGCGGGCAGTTGCCGGCCTTCAAGGTGACGGAGGAGATCGCGCGCCTGCGCCACGCCACGCCCGGCGTGTCGTTGATCTCGCCGCCGCCGCACCACGATATTTATTCGATCGAGGACTTGGCCCAGCTCATCTACGACCTGAAGCAGATCAACCCGCAAGCCTTCGTCTCGGTCAAGCTGGTGGCGCGCTCGGGCATCGGCACCATTGCCGCCGGCGTGGCCAAGGCCATGGCCGACGTCATCCTTGTCTCGGGCCATGTCGGGGGCACCGGCGCCTCGCCGCAAACCAGCCTCAAGTTCGCCGGCGCGCCGTGGGAAATGGGCCTCTCCGAAGTGCACCAGGTCTTGACCCTCAACGGCCTGCGCCAACGCCTGCGGCTGCGCGTCGATGGCGGCATCCGCACCGGGCGCGACGTCGTCATCGCCGCCATGCTGGGGGCCGAGGAGTTCGGCATCGGCACGGCCTCGCTGGTGGCCATGGGCTGCATCATGGTGCGCCAATGCCACTCCAACACCTGCCCGGTCGGCGTCTGCACGCAGGACCGGGTGCTGCGCCAGAAGTTCGCGGGCACGCCGGAAAAGGTCGTCAACCTGTTCGGCTTCATCGCCGAGGAGGTGCGCGAGATCCTGGCCGGTCTCGGGCATCGCACCTTGAACGAGGTCATCGGCCGCACCGATCTCCTCGAACAGATCAGCCGCGGCGCCGCCCATCTCGACGATCTCGACCTCAATCCGCTGCTGGCCACCGCCGATCCGGGCGGCCAGCCGCGTTACTGCACGCTCGAGGGGCGCAACGAAGTGCCCGACACGCTCGACGCGCGCATGATCGAGGACGCCAAGCCCCTGCTGGAGGACGGCGAGAAGATGCAGTTGCAGTACAACATCCGCAACACGCACCGTGCCGTCGGCACGCGGGTCTCCTCGTTGCTGACGCGCCGCTTCGGCATGACGGGCTTGAAACCCGACCACCTCACGGTGCGGCTCAGCGGCTCCGCCGGCCAGTCGTTGGGCGCCTTCGCCGTGCAGGGCCTCAAGCTCGAGGTCTTCGGCGACGCCAACGACTATGTCGGTAAGGGCCTCTCGGGCGGCACCATCGTCGTGCGACCGGCGCCATCGAGCCGGCTGGAGACGCAAAACAACGTCATCATCGGCAATACCGTTCTCTACGGCGCCACCGCCGGCAAGCTGTTCGCCGCCGGCCAGGCGGGCGAGCGATTCGCCGTGCGCAATTCGGGCGCGCTGGCGGTGGTCGAGGGCTGCGGCTCGAACGGTTGCGAGTACATGACCGGCGGCACGGCGGTCATCCTCGGGCCGGTGGGCGAAAACTTTGCCGCCGGCATGACCGGCGGCATGGCCTTCGTTTACGATGCCGAGGACGGCTTACCCATCCGCGTCAACGCCGACACGGTGGTCTGGCGTCGCCTCGCCAGCGCCTATTGGGAAACCGAGTTGCGCCGGTCGATCGAGGAGCATGTTGCCGAGACCCAGTCGCGCTTTGCCCGTCGGCTGCTGGCCGACTGGGATCTTGAGCGCGACCGCTTCTGGCAGGTGGCGCCCAGGGAAATGTTGGCGCGGCTGCACCATCCGCTCTCGGATGCGGACCCGCGGCGCAGCGCATGACCCGCCGGCTCTATCACTTCTGTCTGCAACCCGCCTCGCGCATGGTGCGCGTGGTCTTGCAGGAAAAGGGGCTCGGGTTCGAGCTGCGCGATGAGGCGCGCGAGGACGGCAGCGGCGGTCTGGTCACGCTCAGTTCCGATGGCGAGGTGCCGGTGCTGGTCGAGCCCGATGGCACGGCCTACGCCGATGCCGTCGCGGTCTGCGAATATCTCGACGAGGCCTACCCCGACCCGCCGCTGCTGCCGCGCGGGCTTTCGGGCCGGGCCGAGGTCCGACGCCTGGTCGGCTGCTTCGCGGGCCGGCTGGCGCTGGAAGCGGTCGAGCCGTTGCTCGAGGAAAAACTCATGAAGCGCCTGACCCGGCGCGGCGTCCCCGATTCGGAAGCGATCCGGGGCGCGCTCGGCGCCTTGAAACCGCATCTGGATTACATTGCCTGGCTGGTCGATCGGCGCCGCTGGCTGGCGGGCGACGATTTTTCGCTGGCCGACATCGCCGCGGCGGCGCAGCTTTCGGCGCTCGACTATATCGGCGCCGTGCCGTGGTCGGCGCATCCCGGCGCCAAGGACTGGTACGCGCGCGTCAAGTCGCGACCCTCGTTGCGGGCCATTCTGCTCGACCACGTTGCCGGGGCGCCGCCCTCGGCGCATTATGCCGACCTCGATTTCTAGAGCCGGCCTCGTCCCTCGACAGGCTCGGGACGAGGCCGGAAAAAACTCCCTCATCGAGCCTCCTCATCCCGAGCCTGTCGAGGGACGAGGCACGAGGAGCGGGAATGGACCGCGCCCTCATGGCGCGTAAGGGGATGGAAGCCCGGCGCAAGGATCGGATAGCGGCGGCATGGCGGCCGGGTTCATAACCACGGCCGAGATTGACCCGAAACCGGCGAGGCCCCCATGCTGTCCGAGGATCACCAGGACGTTCGCGCCATGCCGGATGCGGCCACGAGCAAAAGCGAGGCCGAGGCGGCCATTGCCGCCCGCGCTTGCCGCTTCATCGAGACCCGCCTCGCCGAGGCCGGCCCCGGCGAGGGCAACGGCGCCCCGACGCTGGCCGAGCTTGGCCGGCATTGCCGTCTTTCGCCCTGGCACTTGCAGCGCCTGTTCGCCCGCGTCATGGGCGTCTCTCCGCGCGAATACGCCGACGCCTTGCGCCTCGGCCGGCTGCGCGCCGGCTTGCGGGGCGGCGAGGGCGTCGCCGCCGCCACTTACGACGCCGGCTTCGGCTCGTCGAGCAGGGTTTACGAGCGGGCCGGGCCGCTCCTCGGCATGACCCCGGCGACCTATGCCAAGGGCGGGCGCGGGGCGGCGATTGCCTATGCCCTGGCCGCCTCGCCCTTGGGTCGCCTGTTGGTCGCGGCCACGGCCAAGGGCGTCTGTTTCGTTGCCGTCGGCGACAACGACGCCAGGCTGGAAGCGGCCCTGAAGCGCGAGTTTCCGGCGGCGCTCTCGCTCAAGCGCGGCGGGGCGGCCTTGGGCCAAGCCATCGGCGCTATTCTTGCCCATCTGGCCGGGCGCGCCCCCCGCATCGAGCTGCCGCTCGACATCCGCGCCACCGCTTTCCAGCGCCAGGTCTGGCAGGCCCTGGCCCGGATTCCCTTGGGCGAGACCCGCTCCTACGCCGACATCGCCGCCGCGCTCGGCCGGCCGCGCGCCCAGCGCGCCGTGGGCCAGGCCTGCGCCCGCAACCCGGTGGCCCTGGTCGTTCCCTGCCATCGAGTGCTGCGCGCGGACGGCGATTTGGGCGGCTATCGCTGGGGCCGGGGGACCAAGAAAACCCTGCTCGCGCACGAAACGGCCCGGGCGGGATTGTCGCTCGCGACGGATTCCCAAGCCTGCGCCGAGGCTTGCGCGACAGCCTTGTCGGGGCCATCGGGCAGGCGCTATAGCGGTGCCCATGACAGGGAAGCCGGGGGCCCGCCAGCGACGCCGAAAGAGCGTCGCGGCGGAGCAAAAAAAACAATCACGTCAAGGTCTTAGGACCAAGGGCGGGGCTCGGCTCGTGGCCAGCGAAACGCTCGATGTGGCCGATCGCCGCCTGCCGTTGGTCTATCTCGAAAATCACCGCGCGCGGCGCATGATCGTGCGCCTCGATCACGGCAAATCGCGGGTCGTGGTGGTGATACCGCGCCGGGCCAGCCGCGCCGAGGCGCGCCGGTTTCTGCTCGCCAACCTGGATTGGATCCGCGAGCGGGTGGACCTACTGCCGCCCCGCGTGCGGTTCGTGGACGGGGCCGAGATTCCCTATTTCGGCGTTCCCCACCGCCTTCGCCACCGGCCCAACGCGGCCTGGGGCGTGTGGCGCGAGGGCCGTAACATCTGCGTCGGCGGCCCGCGCGAGGATCTGGGCCGGCACGTTCTCGAATGGCTGCGCTGGGAAGCGCGGCGCGACTTGTCGCGGCGCGCGGCGGCCAAGGCGCAGCGGCTCGGCAAGAGCCTCCGGCGCATCGTCCTGCGCGATACCAAGACGCGCTGGGCCAGTTGCTCGCCCACCGGCGAATTGTCGTTTTCATGGCGCCTCGTGTTCGCGCCGCCCTCGGTGATCGACTACATCGTCGCCCACGAGGTGGCGCACCTGCGCGAGTTCGACCACGGCAGCCGGTTTTGGCGCCTGACCGAATCGCTCTCCCGTCATGTCGCCAGCGCCCGCACCTGGCTCGACAGCGACGGCGCCACGCTGCACCGCTACGGCTGAACTCTACGTTTTCTTCGCCAGCGGCGAATCCGGCACCCAGATATAGCCGTCGGGATCGGCGATAAAAACCTCGCGCACGCCATGCGGCTTGTCGGCCGGCTGGGCCAGGATGGTGTCGCCGCGCCCGGCCGCCCGGCGCCCGGCCAGATCGGGATCGCAACCGTGCAAACGGAACTCGGCCCCGGCTCCGCGCACCGCCCCGTCGCCGGTCAGCGACAACAGCGGGTGCGCGTGATAGGTGCGATCGGCGTGGATCATCCACTCGGCCTCGCCCTTTGGCCCGCGAAAGCGCAGCACGGCGAAATCGGCGTCGTCATGGACAACCTCGGCGCCCAGCACCTGGCGGTAGAAAGAGACGCTGCGCGCCACCTCGCGGACCAGGAGGTTGAGCGTCAGGCCGGTAAGACTCCGGCCATAATCGTCGGCGGCCATGAAGGGCTGCTTGTCGCCGCGTTTCGAGACCATCGTCGCCTCCATTGTGATAGCGCGCCATTGTCGGTCCGTGGGCGCCGATTTGCCAGCGTGCCTCTCGCCCGCCTATAACGCCCGCCCATGCGCGCCCCCACCCGTCCGCCCGCCACCAGCATTCCCGTCACCGTGCTTTTGACCGCGCTCGTCGCGCTGGGGCCGATCTCGACCGACCTCTATCTGCCTTCGCTGCCGGGCATGGCGCGCGATCTCAACGCCACGGTGCCCGAGGTGCAGTTGACCTTGAGCCTGTTCCTGGCCGGGCTGGCCCTGGGGCAATTGGTTTATGGCCCGCTCTCCGATCGCTTCGGCCGCCGGCCGGTGCTGCTGGCGGGCGTCGTGCTCTATTTCATCGCCAGCCTCGCCTGTGTGGTGGCGCCGAGCATGACGGTGCTGGTCGTGGCGCGTTTCATCCAAGCTCTTGGCGCTTGCGCCGGGCCGGTGCTCTGTCGGGCCGTGGTGCGCGATGTACACGGGCGCGAAGGGTCGGCCCGCGTCCTCTCCTACATGGCGGCGGCGATGGCCTTGGCGCCGGCGCTGGGGCCGATCATCGGCGGCTTCCTCGAAGTCGCCTTCGGCTGGCGGGCCAATTTCGTCGCCCTGGCCGTTTATGGGTTCGCCGGATTGGCGGCGGCGGCGGCGATCCTGCCTGAGACCAACGCCACGCCCGACATCGAGGCCGCCAATCCGCTGCGGACCCTCGCCGTCTATCTTGGCCTGCTGCGCCAGCGCGTTTTTCTCGGTTACGTCCTGTGCGCGGCTTTCGCCTACAGCACCATTTTTTGTTTCATCTCGGGCTCGTCCTTCGTGCTGGTGGATATGGTGGGCCTGACGCCCGATGCTTACGGCTTCTGCTTCGCCGCCGTCGTCGTCGGCTACATCGTCGGCGCCGCCGCTTCCGGTCGGTTGACGCGAAGGCTCGGCGTCGATCGCCTGATTGCCGTCGGCGGCGCGGTGGCGAGCGGCGCCGGCGTCGTGCTCTTGATCGTCGGCTGGAGCGGCGTCGCCTGGCACGGGGTTTCCGGCGCCATCGCCATCGTCCTGCCTCAGGCGGTGGTCATGGCCGGCGCGGGGCTGGTGATGTCGAACGCCTTTGCCGGCGCCATCGGCCCGTTTCCGCGCCAGGCCGGGGCTGCTTCGGCCTTGTCGGGGTTCCTGCAAATGTCGCTGGCGGCGCTGGCCGGATTCGCGGTCGGACATTTCTTCGACGGCACGGCTAGGGCCATGACGGCGGCCATCGCGCTCTCCGGGCTGCTGATCCCGCTTACCTATCGGCTGCTGGTGCGCGCGGGGGCGAAGTCAGACCGCGCGGATGCAGGTTGACGGCACCGACGCGCCAGCTTCCCTTCGGCGCCACGCCGCCGCTGAACCCGGCGCCGTCGATGTGGTCGATGCGGGTGAGCGAGCAATTATCGACGGCAAAGGCCAGCGCCCGTTCCGGCTCGATCTCGAGGGCCACCGCCAGGGCGGCGCGGATGCTGCCGCCATGCGCGACGGCGACGATGTCGCGCCCGGGCCAGGCGGTCGTCAATCGCGCCATGGCCCGGCCGACGCGCTCCACCACCTGCTCGAAGCTCTCGCCGCCCGGCGGCACCTCGTGTGCCGGCGCCAGCCAGAAGCGGTGCCAGGCGCCATCGCGTCGGCTCGCCAGTTGTTCGTGGGTGAGCCCTTGCCAATCGCCGAAATGCTGCTCGGCCAGATCGGCCTCGATGCCAGCCATCGGCGGGGGCGCGCCTCGCGCTGCCGCGATGGCGGCGGCCGTCTGCGCCGTGCGTTGCAGCTGGGTCGTCACCCAGACCGGCTCGGGCGGCAGCAGGGCGGCGAGGCCCGCCATGGTCAGGGCGTCGGAGCAGTCGGCCGGATAATCGTCGTTGCCATAGATGCGCCCGCCATGCGTCGTCACCGGCGCGTGCCGGATCAACCACCAGCGCGTCACCGTCGCCGTGGTCATAGGCAGGCCGCCGCCGCGACCAGCATGGCCGCCTCGCTCGCCTGTTGCGCGGCCCCCAGCACGTCGCCGGTGACGCCGCCCAATCGCCGTTGCGCCAGCAAGCCCACCGCGCCGGTGGCGGCGGCCCCCACAATGAGCGCCGCGAGGCCCCCGCCGATACCGTCACCCAACAGCGCCAAGACTGCCGCCATGCCCCCGGCCCAGGCCACGGCCTCCAACCCCGGCCGGCCGGCGCTTGCCGCCAAACCGTCGCGACGCGCCGGCGAGAGCAGATGCATCAGCGCCGCCATGCCGGCGCGCGAGCCGGCATGGGCCGCGATCAGCGCCCCTAGTGCCGCTCCCGGCGCCTCTGTGAAGGCGGCCAGCGCGCCGACGCGGATCGTCACCGACAGAACCAGGGCCAAGGCGCCATAAGCACCCGTGCGGCTGTCGCGCATGATGGAGAGCGTGTCCTCGATCGTGCGACCGCCGCCAAAACCGTCGGCCATGTCGGCCAAGCCGTCCTCGTGAAGCGCGCCGGTCAGAAGGGCTGTTGCCGTCACCGCCAGCGCCGCCGCCACCAGCGCCGGCACCGATAATGCGCTCGCCAGCACATAGACGATGCCGCCGCCCAGGCCAACGACGAGCCCGGCTACGGGAAAAGCCCGCGCCGCGCCTGTCAGATCGCCATCTCTGCCCGCCGCCACCTTCAGGCGGGTGAGGAAGCGCAGCGCCGCCAGCCCATCCCGGACCCAGGCCGCGCGCCAAGCCGCGCCGCCGATGTCGCCGCTGGTGTCGTCGCTGGTGTCGTCGTCGTCGTGCCTGTCCATGTCGTATTCCGCTTGTTCTGGCGGCGCGGTTATAAGACAGTTGCCGCCCTCGCAACAGTCCACCAGCATCGTATTGGAGAGTCCATGACCGACACCGCGACCGGGTCCGGCGCCGTCCCGCGCGCCTCGTTCGACGAAATCCGCCGCTTGATGAAGGAACTGCCCCAGGCCGACCGGGGCGCCGGCGATGCTGCCCGCGCGCGCCAGGCGATCCTGACCAAGCCGGCGGGCTCGCTCGGCCGGCTGGAGGAGATCGCCGTCTGGCTCGCCACCTGGCAGGGGCGACATCCCCCCCGCCTCGATCGCGTGCGCGTCGCCGTCTTCGCCGGCAATCACGGCGTCGCCGCGCGCGGTGTCTCCGCCTTTCCGGCCGAGGTAACGAAGCAGATGGTGGCCAACTTCATCGCCGGCGGTGCCGCCATCAACCAGCTCTGCCGCGCCGCCGGCGCCGAACTCAAGGTCTATGAGATGGCGCTCGACGAGCCGACCGCCGACCTGACCCAGGGCCCGGCGTTGAGCGAGGAAGACTGTGCCGGCGCCATGGCCTACGGCATGATGGCGGTGGAACCGGGCCTCGATCTGCTGTGTCTCGGCGAAATGGGCATCGCCAACACCACCAGCGCCGCCGCGCTCTGTCAGGCTCTTTACGGCGGCGAGGCGGCGGAGTGGACCGGGCCCGGCACCGGCGTCGCCGGCGCGGCGCTCGAACGCAAGACGGCGGCGGTGGCCACGAGCGTCGCCCTGCACCGGCCGCATTTCGGCGATCCCTTCGAGGTCATGCGTCGCTTGGGCGGGCGCGAGTTGGCCGCCATCGCGGGCGCCGTCATCGCTGCCCGCATGGCGCGCACGCCGGTGCTGCTCGACGGCTTCACCTGCACGGCGGCGGCGGCGGTGCTGTGCGCCGCCGATCCGGGCGCGCTCGATCATTGCCTGGTCGCCCACGTCTCGGCCGAGCCCGGCCACCGGCGCCTGTTGGCGCGGCTCGACAAGGAGGCACTGTTGGATCTTGGCATGCGGCTGGGCGAGGCCTCGGGCGCGGCCCTGGCGATCAATCTGCTGCAGGCCGCCCTTGCCTGTCATGCCGGCATGGCGACCTTCGCCGAGGCCGGCGTCAGCGACAAAGCGGATTAGCGCCGCCGGCCGGCCAGCCTTGACTTTGGCCGGGGCTCGTTTCTCATGGCGGCATGATGGCGCCTCCAGCCACGATACTGTCGGCGGCCGAACCGCCGCGCGGTGCGCGCGGGCGCGTGCGGCTGCGCACCCTGGTGCTGATTCGCTGGATCGCCCTCACCGGCCAGGCGCTGACGATCCTGTTCGTGCATTTTGGCCTCGGCTATCCGCTGCCGCTATGGCCGGCGCTGGCCATCGTCGCCGTCTCGGCCGCCCTCAACCTGTCGGCCGGCCCGATGCAGCCGCGAAACCGCCTGCTGCGCGGGCGCGAGGCGGCGCGCTACCTTGCCTTCGACGTGGTCCAATTGACGGCGCTGCTGTTCCTGACCGGGGGGCTGCACAATCCGTTCGCCGTGCTGATCCTGGCGCCGGTCACGGTCTCGGCCGCCTCGTTGTCGCGCAAGAGCACCATCACCTTGGGGGCGCTGGCGGTGACGGCGATCGGGCTGCTGGCCGTCTATCACCTGCCGTTGCCCTGGCTCGGCGAGCGTTTTTCCCTGCCGACGCCCCTCATCGTCGGCGTGGTGGTGGCGCTGGCGCTTACCGTCATCTTTGCCGCCGCCTATATCTTTACCGTCAGCGAAAGCGGGCGACGCATGTCGGACGCGCTGGAGGCAACGCATATGGCCTTGGAACGCGAGCAGCGGTTGTCGGCGCTGGGCGCGCTGGCGGCGGCGGCGGCGCATGGCCTGGGCAGCCCGCTCGGCACCATCGCCATCGTCGCCCGCGAGATCGAGCGCGAACTGTCGCCGGACAGCGCCCTGCGTCCGGATATCGAATTGCTGTTGAGCCAGAGCGAGCGTTGCCGTGAGATCCTGGCCGAATTGGCGGCACGGCCCGATACGGGCGAGGGCGGGCTGCTCAGCCGCCTGCCGGCGACAGCCCTTATCGAGGTGGCAGCGGCGCCCCATCTCTCCTCGCGGGTGCATCTGGCGATCGTGGCCCACCCGGCCCCGGGCGCCGACTTAATCCAGCCGATCCTGCCGCGCCGGGCCGAGATCGTGCATGGCCTGGGCAATCTGCTGCAAAACGCGATCCAATTCGCCCGCGCCAAGGTCGAGGTGCGGCTGTCCTGGGACGCCGAAAACCTATCCATCGCCGTTGCCGACGATGGCCCCGGCTTCGATCCGGCTTTGCTCGGGCGGCTTGGTGAGCCATATTTGTCTGGCGGCTCGCAGGGGCGAGGCGAGGAGGAGGTAGCCATGGGGCTTGGTATTTTTATCGCCCAGACCTTGCTTGAACAGACCGGCGCCGTTGTATCATTCGGCAATCGACCGGCGGGCGGGGCCGTGGTTAGTGTGACCTGGCGACGTGCGACCTTGGCCACAGACATGGAGGAGTCGGAGTGAACGACAGCAGAAGCGCCGGAGATAGGCAGGCGGGCGGGGTCGTCGCCAGCGGGGCGTTGGGCTCGCTGCTGATCGTGGACGACGACGCGGTCTTTCGCCAACGGCTAGGCTTGGCCATGGAGCGGCGGGGCTTTGCCGTAGCCATGGCTGCGAGCGTCGCCGCCGGTATTGCCTCCGCTCGGGCGGCGGTGCCGCAATACGCCGTGGTGGATTTGCGCCTGGGCGATGGCAGCGGGCTCGAAGTGGTGCAGGCGCTCCGGGATCTCTCGGCGACGGTGCGCATCATCGTCCTCACCGGCTATGGCAACATCGCCACCGCGGTCGCGGCCATCAAGACCGGGGCCGTCGATTACCTGCCCAAGCCGGTGGACGCCGACGCGGTGGAACACGCGCTTCTGCACCGCGAGGGCGTATTGCCGCCGCCGGGCGAGCAGCCGATGACCGCCGACCGCGTCCGCTGGGAGCATATCCAGCGCGTCTACGAACAATGCGAGCGCAATGTTTCCGAAACGGCTCGGCGGCTCAGGATGCATCGGCGCACGCTGCAACGCATCCTCGCCAAGCACGCCCCGCGCAGCTGATCGGCCGGGCTATCAGGCCGCCGGTCGCGTCGCTATCAGGCTGTCCACGTGGCGGCCTTGAAAAATCGTGATGCCCAGCGACTCCCCGAAGGCCAAGGCCCGGTCCGAGTCGCAGCGGCAGAGGATGACGCGGTCGCGGCCAAAGGTCGAAACGGCCTGCCGTAAATCCTCCGCGTGACCGCTGGCCAGGGCCTCCGCCAGACCCGTCTCCCAGCGAAGCTTGATCAGGTCCATGCCCAGGCGTTGATGGTCGATGGTCAGGAAACTGAAAGCGTCGAGACCGTCGAGGCACAGATGATGGCCGCGATTCTTCAGCAACTCGCGGGCGAAACGGCACTCGGACATTTGCGCGACGATGTCGAGAAGCTGCAACTCGACCGTCATGCCGGTGCCGCTACGAAGCCGCAACTGGGCGTCGAAATCGAGAAACGCCGGAGAGAGTACCGTTCGCAGGGTCAGATTCAGGCTGAATTTCGGTCCCATCGCGGCATCGCCGCGCGTGAAGTGGGCCAGCATGCGCGCATCGAGCGTCGCCGTCAGGTGCTGGAACAGCCAGCGATCGGCGACCAGATCGAAGCCCGGCAGCACCGTATCGCGCAGATCGGGGATCGAAACATAGTATTCGTGAAACAAGATCTGGGCCGGTATGCCCTGGGCCAGAAAAACGACCGGCTGCCGGCGTATCAGGCTGCTCAGGTCGGCGGTGGCAACGACCCGCTCCACCTCGTAAAGCTGGCGCGGGTCGAGGGCCGTGCGCCCCGCGGCCTTTACCGCCGCCGCCTTTACCGCCGCTGCCGTTGGCAGCCCGGTCGGCCGCTCGCTGCGGCGCGCCGCCATCAGGGCCTTCACCGTTGCCAACAGGCGGTTGTAATCATGTTCGATGTCGTACCAGACGCAGAAGCGATCTTCGCCATTGCCGATTTTGGCCAGCAGCGGATCGGCGCCGAACAGGGCCCGCAGGCGCGTGATTGCCTCGTCGATATCGGCGATGCTCGCGTCCCTGGTCAGCAACATGAGATCGCCGCTGGTCAGGGTAAACAAGGCGCCGTCGAATTTCTTGACCACCGGCTCGATGGCCGCGCGGGCGGCGCGTTGATGGTGTTCGAGGCGATGAAAGGGCGCCAGCTGCGACAGGCGTATTTGGACGGCGCGCCGACGCTCGCGGAACCGGGCCAGGCGCTCGACATAGTCGAGGAGAACGGCCTCCTGATCGTCGGGTACCCAAGTCTGTGTCGCCATGGTTCGCCTTCCTCGTCCGACGCACTCGCTATCCGGTCCGGGCCATGACGGCTTGGCCGACCAGCCTACGGCTTGTGCAGCCACCAACCTTCTTCGTTGATGGAATAAATAGGCTGATAGTGACGGATACTGTCGGCCAGAACAATCTTCTTGATCTGGTTATCGAGAATGTACGCCTTGTCGTCCACATAGACCACCAGCACGGCATGGCCCAATTGCAGGTTCAAGTCGCGCAGCACGACGACGCGCATATCCTCATCGGCCAGGCCGGCGGCGCGTAGCGCCATGAACTTGGAGATGGCGTAATCCTCGCAGTCGCCGCTGCGGCGCAGGAACTCGAATGGCGTCTCCCAATAGTCGGGGGAGCCCCAATTCACCTCGTCCAGGATATAGGGAAACTTGTTCATGGCGGTGTTGATGGTGTCGAGCTGTTGCATGCGGCTTTGCGTCCGCAGCCCGGTGATGATGTCCCGCCAGCGCTTGGCGTTGCACAGGCCGGGCGGGCACGCCTTCTGCTCGCCGACATAGCGCTGTATCGAATCGCGCCATTTCTTGAACAGCACCAGGTTGCTGGAATGGGTTTCCTTGGTGCCAAAGAGACGGGGGTAGCTGCGCGCCGCCGCCTCGGTCGCGCCGAACGGCATAAGGAAAGAGAGGACAATAGCCAGCAGCCCGGCTCGCGCCATCGCAGGTGTCGGTCCAAATCCCATGCCGTCCGCCCGCCTCGAACTCTGTTATCGCCCGTTCCCTGAGCCTAACCGATAAACTATCGGTATCGTGCTTAATCCTGGGTTAATCAAGATCGGCCATTCTGGGCCCCAGGGGTTCCGGCCCAGGCCTCGCCTCTGGGCGGGGGAGTGTGTACTATCCGGACGGGCGCTGGGGCGCTCGGGCCAAGAACACCGGTTCCGGAGAGCAATGGTCTCGCAACAGACAGCAGCAGAGCAGACGGCGGGCCGCCGGGCCGACCTGCGCTTTGTCGTGGGCGCCGTGGGGCTGCTCCTGGTGGCGGCCGTCGGTATCTACTTCGTCTTTCAGTTCGTGGCCGAGCAGCGCGACCGCGAGCTGCGTGCTTGGCAGGTGCGCTTGGGCATCGTCGCCGACAGCCGCTTCGCCGCCGTCAGCCAATGGCTGGACCGCCAGCAGGCCGATCTCGCCTCGCTGTCCGAGAATGCCTCGTTGCAGCTCTATTTCTCGCAACTGGTCACGGCCGGCAGCGACGAGGAGCGCCAATTCCTGGCCGACACGCAAGGCGAGTTCCTGCGCAATCTGCTGCTCGCCAGCGCCGAGCGCATGGGCTTCTGGCAATCGCCGACGGGGCCGGAGATTCCGGCCAACGTCGAGCGGGTCGGCGTTTCCGGGTTGGCCTTGGTGCTCCATGACGGCCAGGTGACGGTGGCGACCCCGGGCATGCCGCCGATCGAGGCGGGCCTGAAGGATTTCGTTACCGGCATCGAGCCGGGCACGCGCGCCATCATGGATTTGTATTTGAACCAGGCCGGCCGGCCGGCGATGGCCTTTGCCGTGCCGGTTTACGCGCTGCAAGCCAATCCGGGCCCGGCCTCCGATATCGGGATCGTGCTGGGTGTCAAGGAGGTGGCGGACGAGCTTTATCCTCTGCTGCGCCAACCCGGCGAGACGGCGGCCAGCGCCGAAGCCGTGCTGGTGCGCCAGCACGGCGCCGCCATCGAAAACCTGTCGCCGCTCACCGACGGCACACCCCCCTTGGGCAAGACGCTCGCCGCCGACACGCCGGATCTCGACGCTGCCTTCGCCATCGCCAATTCGGGCGGTTTCGCCTTGCGTATCGACGAGCGTAACCGGCAGGTTCTGGTCACCGCGCGAGCGTTCCGCGACGTTCCTTGGACGTTGCTCTATCGGGTCGAGCGCGCCGAGGCCATGACCGAGGCCGACGCGCGCTTCGTGCGCGTGCTTACCGTCTTCCTGCTGGCGATCGGGGCCGCCGCGCTGCTGGTGGTCGCCTTGTGGCGCCACGCCAGTTCGCGCCGCACGGCCGAGGCCGCGGGGCGCTATCAGTCCTTGGCCGAACGCTTCGAAGGACAGCGCAATCTTCTCGGCCTCGTCACCGACAATCAGCCGACCAGCATCTTCATTCTCGACGTCAACGGCCGCTACCGCTTCGCCAATAAGGAAGCGGGCAAACAGGCCGGCATCGCGCCCGAGGACATGATCGGCAAGCCGGTGACCAATGTGCTCGGGCCCGAGGCGGCGCAGCGCCGCCTGGCGCTGAACGAGCGCTCGCTGGCATTGAACCGGCAGGTCACCGAGGTGACGCGCGGCGAAAAGGACGGCCGCGTACACGTCATCCAGTCCGAGCATATTCCGGTGAGCGCCGCGCTTGGCCTGCCGCCCGGCGTGCTGGTGGTCGAGAGCGACATCACCGAGGCCGTGACCGAACGCGAGCGGCGCTCGCGCATCCTCGACCAGCTCGTGCGCGCGCTCGTCGGCGTGGTGGATCGGCGCGATCCCTTCGCCGCCGATCATTCGGCCAAGGTCGCCGCCATCGCCAAGGCCACGGCCATCGAAATGGGTCTGGACCAGGTCGAAATCGATACCGCCGAAACCGCCGGACGCTTGCTCAACCTGGGCAAAATCCTGGTCCCGACCGACATGCTGACGCGGGCGGGCGAACTCTCCGACAGCGAGCGACAAAAGGTGCGCGAGGGCTTGCATGCCAGCGCCGAGTTGATCGAGGGCATCGAGTTCGACGGTCCCGTGGTCGAAACGCTGCGCCAGGCCTTGGCGCGCTGGGACGGCAAGGGTGCGCCCCCGGGCTTGGCCGGCGAGGCGATCCTGGTCACGGCGCGCATCGTGGCCGTGGCCAACGCCTTCGTCGGCATGGTGAGCGCCCGTGCCCATCGGGGCGCCATGGAGATCGACCGGGCGGTGGAAATCATGCTGACCGACGCCGGCCATGCCTTCGACCGCCGCGCCGTCGTCGCTCTTATCAACTACCTCGACAATCGGGGCGGCCGCGAAGCATGGGCGGAGCAGTTGAAGCCGGCGGGTGCGTGAGCGCACCGGCTCGGCGCTTGGCCGGGCTCGATCCGGGAACCCGCCTGTATTCGATCGGCGACATTCACGGCCGGGCCGACCTGCTGGCCGATCTTCACGCGCGTATTCTGGCCGACGCCGCCTCGGGCCCGCTCGATCGCGTTGTCGTCTATCTCGGCGACTATGTGGACCGCGGCCCGGCATCGCGCCAGACCATCGAGTTGCTGACGGGTTCGGCGCTGCCGGGGTTTCGGGCCGTGCACCTGCGCGGCAATCACGAAGAACTGATGCTGGCCTTCATCGCCGATGCCCAAGACGCCGAGCGGTGGCTGTTCAACGGTGGCGAGGCCACGCTCAAGAGCTACGGTGTCGATCCGGCCCAGCCATCGGCGGACGGCGATCCGTACCGGGGCCTGCACCGCGCGCTGTTGCGCCGGCTGCCGCGTTCGCATCTCGATTTCCTGCGGGGGCTGAAAGACAGCCATGTCGAGGGCGGCTACCTGTTCGCCCACGCGGGCCTGCGTCCGGGCCTGCCCTTGGACCGACAATCGCGCCGGGATCTTCTATGGATTCGCGAGCCGTTCCTGGACTCCCTGGACGACTTCGGCGCCGTCGTTGTGCATGGTCATACGGTCTCGGCGCGGCCGGAGGTCCGCTCGAACCGCATCGGCATCGACACCGGCGCTTACGCGACCGGCCGGCTGACCTGCCTGGTTCTGGAACAAGCGACGCGGCGTTTTCTGGTCACCGAGGGCAAGCCTCAATGAGCGGGGTGGAACCCTGGCCCGGTGCGCACGAAACGCCGGCCGCAATAGGGGCATTCGACCCGGCCATGGCTGTCCATGGTCAAGAACACGCGCGGGTGCCCCAGTCCGCCGCCGGCGCCGTCGCAGGCAACGGTGGATTCCTTGGTCTCGATGGTTTCGGCCGGCTGGGACATGACGGGGGACAATGGCGATGCTCGGGTGACGATTGACCGCGAAAGCCACCGGATGATACATGCCCAGCCACAATTGGCAACCATGTCCCAAACCGACCGACCCAACTTAACGCCGCCCGACCTGGCCGTTTCCCTGCGCGGCCTGTCCAAGACCTATGCCGGCGGGGCCAAGGCCAAGCCGGCGCTGGCCGATGTCGATCTCGACATTCGCCGTGGCGAGCTGTTCGGGCTGCTCGGCCCCAACGGCGCCGGCAAGTCCACGCTCATCAACATCATGGCCCAACTGGTCATCAAGTCCAGCGGGGCCGTGCGCATCTGGGGCTACGATCTGGAGCGCGCGCCGCGCGCCTGCGCCGCCGCCATCGGCGTGGTGCCGCAGGAACTCAACATCGACCCCTTCTTTACGCCGCGCGAACTGCTGGAACTTCAGGCCGGCCTCTATGGCGTGCCCAAGCGCGAGCGGCGCACCGACGAGATCCTGACCGCGGTCGGCCTCATGGACAAGGCCGGCGCCTACGCGCGCAGCCTTTCGGGGGGCATGCGCCGGCGCCTGATGGTGGCCAAGGCCCTGGTGCATACGCCCCCGGTGCTGGTGCTGGACGAGCCCACGGCGGGCGTCGACGTCGAGTTGCGCCGGCAGTTGTGGAACTATGTGCGCGAATTGAACCGCGCCGGCACTACCGTGCTGCTGACCACTCATTACCTCGAGGAGGCCGAGGAGCTGTGCGACCGCATCGCCATCATCAATCACGGCCACATCGTTGCCTGCGACACGACCGAGGCGCTGTTGCGCCGGCTCGACCGCAAGGAACTGGTCTTTGTCCTGGCCCGCGATCTCGGGGTCGTGCCGGGCTCGCTCGAAGTCTTTGGCGCGGTCTTGCAGACACCGCGCCGCCTGGTCCTGCACTATCAGCCGAGCCGTGTGCCCATCGGCCGGATCTTGTCGGCGGTGCAGGCGGCGGGCATCGAGATCGTGGACATGAGCACCTTCCAGGCCGATCTCGAGGACATCTTTCTCGAACTGACCCGCGCCGGCGACCTTGCTGGCCCCCCTGCCGGTAACAACGCGGCGGCGAGCGGCGGGTGAATGTCGGTGCCATTGTCGCCCGGTTTCCGGCGCGCCTGGTCCTGGCGGCGCCGCTCCTGTTCTGGCTCGCGGCCTGCGCCCCGCGCCTGCAACCGCTGTTGCCGGACGTGACCATGCCGGTGATCGAGGACCATCGCCTGGTCATGGCCGACGGCGTGGGCCTGCCGTTGCGTCGCTGGCTGCCGCAGGGCAAGCCACGCGCCATCGTTCTGGCCCTGCACGGCTTCAACGACTACTCCTCCGCTTTCGAGGAGCCGGCGCTGGCCTGGGCCAAGGCCGGCATCGCCACCTATGCCTACGACCAGCGTGGTTTTGGCCAGACGCCGCAACGCGGCATCTGGCCCGGCGACGAGCGCCTGATCGAGGACGCGCGCACGGCGGCGGTCCTGTTGGCGGCGCGCTATCCCGGTCGGCCGTTCTACCTTTTGGGTGAGAGCATGGGCGGGGCGGTGCTGATGGCCTCGGCCGTGGCCCCGGGCGCGCCCCGCGCCGATGGCCTGATCCTGGCGGCGCCGGCGGTGTGGGGGCGGGAAAGCCAGGGCCCGCTGCAAAGCCTGGGGCTGTGGCTCACCGCCCATACCATGCCGTGGCTGACCGCCACCGGCGAGGGCTTTGCGATCGTGCCCTCCGACAACATCGAGATGCTACGCAAGCTCAGTCTCGATCCGCTGGTCATCAAGGAAACGCGGATGGATGCCGTCTATGGCCTGGTCGGGCTGATGGACAAGGCCTACGACGCGGCCCCGGACCTGGGCGGCCCCTGCCTGGTCCTTTATGGCGCGCATGAGGAAGTGATTCCGCCACGCGCGGCGCTCGCCATGCTGCGCCGCCTGCCCAAGGCCGGCAATCCGAAACCGGCGGTGCGTTTGGTTCTCTATCCCAACGGCTATCACATGCTGCTGCGCGACCTGCAAGCGGCGGTGGTGGTTGCCGACGTGCTGGCCTTCATCGCCGATCCGGCGGCGCCGCTGCCCTCGGGGGCCGAGGGCTTGGCGGCAACGGTGGTGGAGGGCGACGACCATTCCTTCGCCGCCGTGGCCGGCGCCCGGCCTTGATCCTAAGGGCTCTCTATTCCACGCCGCTCGGCCAGCGCGGCGTTTTCGATCCGCAACCGCCACGCCAGCAGCATGGCGTTGAGGGCCGAGAACCAGGCGGCGATTTCCCAGGCCCCGAAGGCCAGCGGCAACAGGGCAATCTCGATCGTCACCACGAGGTAGTTCGGGTGGCGGAGATAGCGATAGGGCCCGCCGCGCACCAGGGCCGCGCCCGGCAGGGTGACGATCCGGGTGGTCCAATACCGCCCCAGGCTGGCGATGATCCAAACCCGCAAGCCCTGAAGCAGGCCATAGAACCCGATCAGCCACCAGTTGACGGCCGCCTCGGCGGGGACGAGGAACCAGAGTGCCGCCAGCCAGCCGGCATGGGCCAGGACCAGCAGCGGATAATGCCCGCGCCCGACCTCATGCCCGCCCGCTTCCAGCAGCCGGGCCGCGTTCGCCTGACCGTAAACGAGTTCGGCCAGGCGCTGCGCGGCGACGACGGCGACGATCCAGTGTGGGGCGCTCACCTGGCCTCGAGCATCTGAAACCCGGCCGTGAATCCGGGCCCAAGGGCGGACACAAGGTAGCGCCCCGCCAGGCCGCCCGCCATCAGGCGTTCGAGCACGAACAGCACCGTCGCCGCCGACATGTTGCCGTAATCCCTCAGCACCTCGCGCGCCGCCGTCATCGCCCCGGCCGGCAAATCGAAAGCGGCTTCCAGGGCATCGAGAACCTTGATCCCGCCCGGATGGCAAACAATGCCGGCAAGCTGGCTCGGCGATAATCCGTGCCGGGCGAGAAAATCATCCGCCGCCGGCCGCAATTGCTCGCGCACCAGGGCGGGGATGTCGCGCGAGAACATGACGCCCAGCCCGTCGTCCTCCGCCCGCCAGCCCATGATATCGAGCGATCCGGCCCAGGTATGGGCCCCGCCCGGGCCCAGGATGGGCCCCTCGCCGTGGCCGATCAGCGCCGCCGCGGCGCCGTCGCCGAACAGGGCGGCGGCGACGATGTTGCTCTTGGAGTTGTCGCCGAAGCGAAAGGTGAGGGCGCAAAGCTCGACCACCAGCAACAGCACCGGGCGACCCGCGAGCGCCCGGGCCATGCCGGCGGCGTGGCTGAGGCCCATGACCCCGCCGACGCACCCCAGGCCGAAGATGGGCAGGCGCATGAGATCGCGGGGCAACGACAACCGCTCCATGACCAGGGCGTCGAGACTCGGCGTGGCGATGCCGGTGGTCGAAACCACGACGATGCCGCCGATCTCGTCGCGGCTCATTTTGGCGCGGGCGAGGCAGGCCTCGGCGGCCTCGGCCAAAAGATCGACGGCGTGCTCGATATAAAGCGCCGTGCGCTCGCGCCAGCCATGCGGGCGCAAATACCAGTCGAGCGGCACGCAGGAATAGCGGCTGGCGATGCCGGCATGCGCGAACACCGGCAGCATCCGCTCGATGTCCGACGCCTCGCGGTCGAACAGGCTTATGGCCATGCCCGCCACCTCCTCCTGCCTCAGGCGGTGGCGCGGAACGGCGGTGGCAAGCGCCAGCAGGCGGGGGGATAGGGTCATGATCGGGTCCGGCGCCGATGTTAGGCCGCGCCGGGCCATCTCCACAAATCACGAGATTGTGCGCCGGCCGGACCAAGGGGCTCCGCGCCCCTCGGGTCAAAGGGTGGGCGGCCGCTCGTCGCCCACCCTTTGACCCGGGGACCGCGCCTGACGTATGGTCCCGGCCAAGGCACCCGTAGCTCAGCTGGATAGAGCGCTGCCCTCCGAAGGCAGAGGTCACAAGTTCGAATCTTGTCGGGTGCGCCAAGATTTTCGCTATTCTAAGCCAGAGGCGCATCGTAGCCGTCAAAGACCCGACAAACTGCGACCCCTTCAATCAGCCCAATTTCAAGCGGTCGCACATTCTCGCAATTGCGGCGGTCGCAACGCGGAATTGGCGTTCGTGCCTCAAAATGGTGATAGGTGATCCGTACAGTGGCTCCCACCGCGACATCCGAATTGCCAGTCGGGCGAGCATGGTTTACAGCGTATGCCTCTCATTTGCAGTCCTATGGGCGTTCATTTTTAGGTCTTGCGTATGTGTCCGTTCCGATCGTCTTTGCGAATTCTCGCGCGAATGCGAAATCGTTGATCGGTGAAATGACAAAACGACTCGCCATAAACACCTGTCCAGAATTCTCGCTTTGGACCATTTCGTCGGTCAGCGAGAACGGCGACAGGCAGCCGTCAAGCTGTGCGATCTTCTTCCAATATTCGCGCTCATGGCAAAACATGACGATATCGGGCGCAAGCGGATAGACCGCATAGGTTCCTTCTGCCACGAAGCCGACCTTCAGCCACATGGCATTATCCTTCGTCCGGAAAGCGACCGGATTGTCGGAGGTCGTAAAGGGCGTGGAGGTGGTATTCCTTGCGAAGATCCAGATTGCCTCTCTGATATGACCGGCAATCAAGTCGACGATGGCAAGCTCCCACATCAGCTCCGTGTGCAGGCCTGTCCGTTCCTCTTTGGACAACAGCTTGTCGGGATGATAGGTCGCCTGGATTGCCCCCAGCACGTCGCGCGTGTCGGCCGTTCGCAGGAACTGGACGGCCATGAACCGCGAAACAATATCCCGGTTCGGCGGCGGAATTTCGATCCGTTCACCGGGGGCGACTGTCCGCAGCCAGCCGAGCCAGTGCTCGGTGATGAGAGACATCTGCCCCTCCATCCCGGATAGCCGCTTTTCCATGATGAATGGATCGCGGCCCCGCTTTTCGAGTTCATGCAGCCGGTAGAAATCCGCTTCCACGGCAATCGAGCCAGGCGTCGTTTGAAACACCCGGTCAGCCGACTTGTCCCAGACCCATAGACGGCCATCAGCGCCAGTGAACCGCCGCTGGTGGAACTGCGGCACATAGTGATGGCGCCGTGGGTCGGTCATGCCGGGGGTGCCCGTTTCGTTGTGGCGCACAATAGCGTGCGGGTCAGCATCTCTTAAAGCAAATCCAAGGGAAGCGCGGGGGTACCCAGCGGCAAAATCGGCCTTCCACTTTAACTCCCAAAGTCCTATTTTTAGAGGATGCCCGATCCGAAACCCTACACGAAGACGATCCTTTGTTTCGCCAACTCCCGCCGTCCAGACGGGCTTTGTTTCGCGGGCAAGGAAGTCGCGAACGGCGTCACAGGCGCCTGGATTCGACCAATCAATGCGGCACACCGCAACGCCATCTCGGACGAGGACCGTCAGTATGAGGATGAGACTTTGGCCGATGTTTTGGACATTGCGACCGTACCGATGCAAGCCCCACGGCCGAACGCGCATCATCGGGAGGACCATCAGATCCGGGCCGATCAATATTGGAAGAAAGTAGGCCGCGCGACGTGGCAACAGGTCGTCAAGGCAACCGACAAGGTCACGGGCTCTCTATGGCCGAACGAAACGTCAAGCTACCACGGGCTGAACGATAAGGTCTCGGAGGCGACCGCCACCAACCAGCCGGGATCGCTCCTGCTCATTGCGCCGACGCGGCTCGATCTGGCCGTCGCGATGGAATCTCAGTTTGACGGCCCCGACCGGCGGCGGGTTCGCGCCAAATTCGACTTCAACGGCGAACAGTACAATTTCGTCGTCACTGACCCGTGGATCGAAGTTAGGTATTTCGCCGGCGACAACGGGATCTACCGCGTCAACGGCTCCCGTCTCTGCATCAGCCTCCCCGAAATCATCAACGGACATTCCACCAAGCTGGTGGCGGCCGTCATAACGGCCGAGCGAGCAGCCTGACCATGTCGAACGCCGTTTACACGATCGGTCACTCCACCAACTCGATCGAACGCTTCATTGATCTGCTCGGGCAGCATGCCATCACGGCGGTATGCGATGTCAGATCGAAGCCTTACAGCCGGATGAACCCGCAGTTCAATCGTGAGCCGCTCAAAAAGGCTCTTGCGTCCGCCGGCGTCAAATACGTCTTCCTCGGCAAGGAATTGGGAGCGCGTTCGGAAGACAAAAGCTGCTACCGGAATGGCCAAGTGCAGTATGCGCTTCTGGCGCAGACCGATTTGTTCAAGCAGGGGATCGAGCGTGTCAAAAGCGGAGCCGCCACCTATCGCCTGGCTCTGATGTGTGCGGAAAAAGAACCCCTCGACTGTCACCGTACAGTTCTGGTCGCCCGCCAGTTGGGAGAAGAAGGTGTGCCGGTAAAGCATATTCTCGGCGATGGCCGGCTCGAAGATCACGAGCAGGCGCTCAAACGCCTCGTCGTCATGCTCAGGATCCCCGGGTCGGACATGTTCCGCCCTGAGGAGGCTGTCATTGAGGACGCCTATGCGCGTCAGGGCGACCAAATCGCCTATCGCGAACAGGCGCCTGAGACCTCAATTCCTAATGAAACCACGCCTCACAGCGCATCTGGAGCTGCGGAATGAAGCTTTTCACCATCGGCTTCACCAAAACATCTGCGGAGGGCTTCTTCTCTCGCCTCTCGAAAGCGAAGGTCAAGAACCTCATCGACGTGCGGCTGAACAACGTCTCGCAACTAGCCGGCTTCGCCAAAAAGGACGATCTCAAATTCTTTACGAAAGCCATCTGTAACGCTGGATACGAACATATCCCGGAGCTTGCGCCGACCCAGGACATGCTGGACGACTACAGGAAACCCAAGGGCAGTTGGTCGGCTTATGCCGAGAAGTTTCTGGATTTGATGGCGCAGCGTAAAATCGAAACCATCGATCGTTCGCGGCTGGATGACGGGTGCCTGCTCTGCAGCGAAGACAAGCCGCATCACTGCCATCGCCGTCTCGTCGCCGAATACCTTAAAGAGAAGTGGAGCGACGTCGAGATTGAACACCTTTGAGAACGGCATGTTCTAACCTCCGCTTTTGGTCGGGAGCAGGCATTGGTGGATGTCCGTTTAGGTCAGGAACCTTCGCCCAACGTCAGCTTTGGGATCACAATCGACCTTAGGCACCCTTTCGAGAAAAGCCGACGGAGATACCGCAAGCCTCGAAATCGCATTCTTACCTGCGATACGACCTGCGAGTGGTCGTGGTGGGCTTGGCGAGTCCCGGATGCTCGCGGATGCTACCGCAAGCCTGCGGTTGCAATATCAGAGTGCGCCAACGAAAGCGTAGTTATCGGTTTCATCAATGCTGGGGCGCCAGTTTTTTCAAAACCGCCTTCGGGCGCCGCAATTCATCGAGCTTCATTTGCTCGGCCTTGAGCCGGCGATAGCGCCGCTCGATCTTGCGGCGCCGGGCCGGCGGCAGGCCATCCAGGCGTTCCTTCAACGTGCTCATGTCCGCTCCTTCCTTCGCCGGCCGCCCACCGGCTGGCCCAAACTTTCCTGATGCGCCGCGAACCGCTTGTCGGCGATCCGCAAGTGCCGTTCGTAGAAACGGCCGTCGCCGGCCTTGCAACCCCCGGTAAGCACGATGGCCGCCCGCTCGCGGTCGAAGGCGAACAGGAAGCGCCACGGCTGTCCCTTAGCCTCACGATAGAGTGCCCGCAAGAACGGCGGCCGCACTTTCGATCGCGACGGCGATTCCCACCGCGTCGCGCGGCGCTTTGGCCCAGGCCCGGCTCCAGGCCCGGCTATTGTATTGCCGCCCCCACCGGCGAACCTACCTATGCCGCCGGCCCGATGACACGCTCGCGCGGCAGCCGAATGCTGACGGTGGTGCCGGCGCCGGGGCTGCTGGAAATGTCGAGGCTACCGCCATGCAGTTCGATCAGCGACTTCGCCAGGGGCAGGCCCAGCCCCGTGCCCTCCTGGCGGCGCGTATAGGTGTCGCCCAAGCGGCGAAAGGGTAGCAGAACGATCGGGATGTCCTGCGCCCGCATGCCGATGCCGGTGTCGGCGACGACAAAGATCAGCCCACCATCCTCGGCCAACCGCGACGATAAAGTGACCTTACCGCCCTCGGGCGTGTACTTGACCGCGTTCGAGAGCAGGTTGATCAGCGCCTTTTTCAGCGCCAGTTCATCGGCGCGCAGCGTCGGCAGGTCGGGCGGCATTTCCATCGTCAGGCGCAGCCGCTTGCCGTCCGCCTGATGCCGTACCAGGCTCATGCAGCGCTCGAGCAGAGCCCTCGGCTCGACGACGGAATCGTGGATCTCAAGGTGCCCGGCCTCGATCTTCGACAGGTCCAGCACGTCGTTGATGACGTCCAGCAAATGCCGCCCGGCCGATCCGATATCGGTCAGGTATTCGCGCTGCTTGTCCGTCACCTGGCCGGCGATGCCATGCAGGATGGCGTCGGCGAATCCGATCACGGCATTCAGGGGCGTGCGCAGTTCGTGACTCATGCCGGCCAGAAAGTCGCTCTTGATGCGGTTGGTCGCCTCGGCGTGTTCCTTGGCTTGCAGCAAGGTTTCCTCGACCTGCTTGCGGTCGGTGATGTCGGTGCGGATCGAGACGATGCCGCCCTCGCCCGTCTTGTGCTCCCTGATCAGCAGCCAGCGCCCGTCGGCGGTTTGGAACTCGAAGCGGATGTCGCCGCCGCGATGGGCGGCGAGGCGCTCGGCGATCCAGTCCTCCTCGCGGCCGGCGGCTTCGGCGGGCCGCGCCCGGGCGACATAGGCCCGGAGAGTCTCTTCATAGGTGGCGCCGATCCGCAGCACATCCGCCGCGACGCTGTAAAACTCGAGATAGCGGCGGTTGAACATGACCAGCCGATCGGCGCTGTCGTAAAGGCTGAACGCATCGTCGAGGTTTTCGATGGCGTCGGCGAGCCGTTGTTCGAGCCGCGCCGCTTCCTCGCGCGCCGCCAGCAGGGCCATGAGGGCCTGCTTGTGGCTGGTGATGTCCTGAATAGTGCCGGCGGTACTGCGTATCCGGCCGTCGGTATCGCGCTCGATGTCGGCGATCTCATGCACCGCGATGGTCGAGCCGTCGGGGCGCCGAAGGCGATATTCGACGCTGTAGCTATGCGCGCCGGGGTCGCCGGCTGTGGCATAGGCGCGCAGGACCGCCGCCCGATCCTCCGGCACGACAAAACGCTCGATGAAGTCGGCATCGGGAATGGTAAGTTCGCCTCGTGCGATTCCCAAAATGCCGGACAACGATTCCGAAAACCTGGCCACCGCGGAGCCCCAGCTCTCGCCGTCGCCGGGCCTACGCTCCCAATGCCCAAGGCGCGCGATTTGATGGGCACGCCGGTGCTGACCCTCGCTCACGCGCAGGGCCTCTTCGGCTCTAATCTGCTCGGTAACGTCCTGAACCACGCCCAGCGCGTAGCGGATGCGGCCCTGTCCATCGACCATGTGTTCGCCGACCACGCGCACGGTCCGCACCTCGCCATTCGGCCGCACGATTCGATAGCGCCCGCTATAGTTCTGCGTCCGCCTCTCGTTCACCTCGGCGAACAGCCGCGCCGCATAGGCCCGATCGTCGGGATGAACAAAACGCGTGATGAACTCGGTGTTGGAAACGGCAAGCTCGGCCGGGGTTACGGCGAAGATGGCCGCCGCCGCCTCGGAATACTCGGACCAGCCCCCCGTCGATTTGCCGTCGGGTCCGGGAAACCAAGTCCAGTGCCCCAGCGACGCCGTCTGCTGGGCGTGACGATAACGCGCCTCGCTCAGGCGCAACTTGTCTTCTAGGGTCTTGCGCTCGGTGACATCGCGCAGGCTGCCGACAAACCGACGGCCCCCATCGGCGCTGCGCAACTCGCTGACGCGCAACCACAGGGGAAAGGTCTTGCCGTCCTTGCGCACGCCCTCGACGTCGAGCCCCTGGCCGATGATGTGCTTGATCCCGGTATCGAGATAGCGGCCGAGATAGCCGTCGTGCCGCGAATGATGCGGCTCGGGCATCAACATCGAGACGTTGCGCCCGACGACCTCCTCCGGGCCATAGCCGAACATCTCGCCGGCGGAGCGGTTGAACGCTTCGATGCGGCCGCGCTCGTCGATGACCACGATGCCATCGGCCACGGAATCGACGATCTCACGACTAAGGCGTTCGTCTTGGTTCAAAGGCAACGGTCCAGAAAATGCCGCTCCAAGCCTACAGTAGGCCGGGAGAGCAAAAATAAATGATGCACAAACTAGCTTAACAAATAGGCACTCCGAACTGTATGCCATAAAGGCGCCAGTCGATCGGGCGCTCGGCCACGGCCTCCCTGTGAGCGAGCGCCGGTGTCGCGACGGAATCTTGACTTTATCGGACCACAATCCTATATTGTCACGGCGTCCGACTCTCCATCGCAGGGGGCGCGGGGCCGGCGCGCCGTTGGACCCCGTTCGAGGGACCAAGCCTTAACGGGCCGCCGGTGGCCCACGTTCGGCGCCGCCAGGCCCCGGCCGAGACCCCAGAAAAGGCGCCCTGAAAACGCCATCGTTGTTCCTTCGTTTTTTTATATGGCGACTAAAACCTACGCCGTAACAACATCTTACGCCGCCGCCCCGGGGCGCCCGGCCCCCCAGGTCCAGGCCCGAAAAACCGCCCCCCGCGAGGCCCAGGCCCGGCGGACGAATTAGTTGGCGCCCTGGCCCCGCCCTTGCCTTTCCCCGCCGGCCCCTCTATAAACCGCGCGCCTTGAAGGTTGCGAGACCGGGCCCGCGTGGGGCATGCCTGGCCGCGCCGTCAATCTGTTGAAGGAAAAGGAAAATGCCCAAGCTCAAGACCAAGAGCGGCGCCAAGAAGCGCTTCTTTCTCACCGGCACCGGCAAGGTGCGGATGGCTCCGGCGCGCAAGCGCCACGGCATGTCCAAACGTTCACAGAAAATGAAACGCACGCATCGCGGCGCCGAAACCATGTGCGACCAGGACGCCCGCATCGTGAAGAAAAATTTTCTGCCCTGGGGTTGAGGAGAAATAAGTCATGGCACGCGTCAAACGGGGCGTCACCACGCACGCCCGACACAAGAAGATCGTCGATATGGCCGCCGGCTATCGCGGCCGGGCCAGCACCAACTTCCGCATCGCCATCGAGAAGGTCGAGAAGGGGCTACGCTATGCCTATCGCGACCGGCGCCGGCGCAAGCGCGATTTCCGCGGCCTGTGGATCCAGCGCATCAACGCCGGGGTCCGCGAGCATGGCTTGACCTACTCGCAGTTCATGGGTGGCATCAAGCGTGCCGGTCTCGATCTCGATCGCAAGATTCTCTCCGATCTCGCCGTGCGCGAGCCCGAGGCCTTCAAGGCCGTGGTCGAGCAGGCGAAAACCGCCCTCAAGGGCTGATCGGGCAGGGCGGGAGCGACGCGCATGGGCGCCACGCTCCGACGGCTGTTCCTCAATCTCGGCTTCGTCGCCGCCGCCGGCCTTTCGGCCTGTGGCGGCTACGATGCCGACATCGAGACCGTCAAACAGGCGCGCAGCCTGGGCGACCAATCGAACGAGGAACTGGTCAAGCAGATCGCCGGCGCCCGCGGCACCATCGAGTGGAGCGGGGAACCGGCGGCCGGGTTCGACAACGGCGAGGTCGTCACCGTCGCCGCGCATATCGAACGGACCACCCGCACCGGCCAGAAGCGCTTGATCGTGATAGAATTTATCCATAATCGCCAGACCGAAACCGTGGCCCTGGAGCGCCTGGTGGTGGATGGCCGGCCGCAGAATCTCCTGACCGGGGCCCTCAACCTGTTCCTGATGCAACTCGAATGATCGACAGGCGGGCAACCGCTGACGGCGGCTCTCCTCTCGGGATCGGAAAAGCGGGGCCGCGAGACGGCCCCTTTTGTTTTGGCTGATTAGATAGGCGGACGATGGACGATCTAGGCGAAACGGCGGCGAAGCGATGGATCGAGGCCGCGCAAAATGCCGCGACCACGGCGCAACTGGAAGAAGTGCGCGTCAAGGCGCTCGGCAAGAGCGGCGAGTTGACGGCGCTGATGAAACAACTGGGCGCGCTGCCCCCCGAGGAACGGCGCGAGGCCGGGGCCAGGCTCAACCAGGCCAAGGCCGCCCTCACCGCCGCCATCGAGGCCCGCAAGGCCGAGCTGACCGAGGCCGAGCTTGAATCCTCGCTTGCCGCCGACCGGCTCGACGTGACGCTGCCGGCGCGCCCGCTCGCCGATGGCCGCATCCATCCCATCACCCAGACCGTGGACGAAGTCATCGCCATTTTCGGCGAGATGGGCTTCCGCGTCGCCGAGGGTCCGGATATCGAGGACGATTTCCACAACTTCACCGCCCTCAACATCCCGCCCGAGCATCCGGCCCGGCAGATGCACGACACCTTCTACTTGCTCGGCGGCGCCGGTGGCCGCCCCGCCAACCCCGCCGCCGCCGTGGGCGC
>Ga0315281_10001958_pt1 | contig 30586 bp, 25 predicted proteins | sample YL17G07_0_MG_FD_204540 | JGI IMG/M metagenome (GOLD analysis project Ga0315281, IMG submission 204540) | Sediment microbial communities from Yellowstone Lake, YNP, Wyoming, USA - YL17G07_0 | ecosystem: Environmental > Aquatic > Freshwater > Lake > Sediment | place: USA: Wyoming | collected...
AGTCCTGCGGCACGCGCGTCACGCCCACGGCGGTGTTGATGATCATCGGCCAGATGCTGGAAATGAAAATCACCCAGATCGCCGCCGGCTGTGCCTCCTTGAACACGAACAGGCCGATCGGCAACCAGGCGAGCGGCGATACCGGGCGCAGCAGACTGATGATCGGCGAACTCATGCGGCTCAGGAACTCGAACCGCCCGATCATAAATCCGAGCGGAATGCCGATCAGCGCCGCCAGCCCGAAGCCCATGCCGACGCGCATGAGCGAACGCAGCACGTTCCAGCCGATGCCTTGGTCGTTCGGTCCGTTCTGGTAAAACGGATGCGCGAACAATTCCATCGCCGAGGCCCAGGTCTTGACCGGACCGGGCAAGCCGCTCAGGTGCGAGATCTGCGCCCAGGCCAGCACGAACAGCGCTAGCCCAAGCACCGGTGGCACCACCCAGCGCAGGGCCACGCCCAGCAGTACGACGAAACGCGACGGGCCGGCTGGCAATTCCGACGCCGCCGTCGGCGATACGCCCGCCGCGTCGGCGTTGGATGACGCCACCGGCGTTTGCGCCTGTCCGGATCGAACCGGTTTTATTTTCACGACTGCCATGGCACGCCCTCCTGTCGGTTACACCTTGATCTTGAAACTGCCGGCATAGGCCTTCGGGTCCTTGCCGTCCCAGGTCACGCCATCCATGAATTTGGTCGTGCGCATCGGGCTGGCCGGCAGCGGCACCTTAGCGGCAGCGGCAGCCTGCTTGAAGAGCTCGATCTGGTTCACCTGCTTGGCGACCGCGAGATAGTCGATGTCCTCCTTGAGCAGGCCCCAGCGTCTGTGCTGGGTGAGGAACCACATGCCGTCCGAGAGATACGGGAAGTTCACCTTGCCGTCGCTGTAGAACTTCATATAGTTCGGGTCCTTCCACTTCTTGCCCAGGCCGTTCTCGTACTCGCCCTTCATGCGTCCCTCGATCACGCTCTCCTCGGTGTTGACGTACGACTTGGCGGAGATGATCTGTGCGACCTTGGGGCGATTGCTCATGGTGTCGATGTACTTCGAGGCCTCGAGGATAGCCGCGGTCATGGCGCGCGCGGTGTTGGGATACTGCTGCACAAATTCGAGGCGCGTGCCGAGGGTCTTCTCCGGGTGATCCTTCCAGATGTCCTGGGTGGTGGCGGCGGTGAAGCCGATCTTGTCGTGAATCGCCCGCGCATTCCACGGCTCGCCCACGCAATACCCGTCCATGTTGCCGACACGCATGTTCGCCACCATCTGCGGCGGCGGCACGGTGATGGTCTTGACGTCATTAAACGGATGGATGCCGTGTGCCGCCAGCCAGTAATAGATCCACATGGCATGCGTGCCCGTCGGGAAGGTGTGAGCGAAGGTGTACTCGCGTTTTTCCTTGTCGATGAGCTTTTTAAGCGAGGCGCCGTCGGTCACGCCCTTGGCATTGAGCTGGTTCGAGATCGTGATCGCCTGGCCGTTGTGGTTCAGGTTCATGAGCACGGCCATGTCCTTCTTTGGTCCGCCGATGCCCATTTGCACACCGTAAATGAGACCGTAGAGCACGTGCGCGGCATCGAGCTCGCCGTTCACCAGCTTGTCGCGCACCGCCGCCCAACTCGCCTCCTTCGAAGGCGTGATCTTGATGCCGTACTTCTTGTCGAATCCCATCTCCGAGGCGATCACCACGCTCGCGCAGTCGGTGAGCGGGATGAAGCCGATCTTGACCTCCGGTTTTTCCGGCGCATCGCTGCCGGCGGCATAGGCGGCAGTGCGTACGCCCGGCGGTACCGCGCCGAGGATAGCGGCTGCGCCGAGGCCGGCGACCAGGCCGGTTTTGAGGAAATCACGGCGCGAGGCGCCGCTGTCCCGGGTAGTAACGGATTCGATTTTCTGCTTGCTCTTGCTGTCGTCGCTCATTGCCTGTCTCCCGAGTTGCCAAAAAAAACGGCGCCCGACTGCCCGGAGAAATCCGGGAGTCAGGGCGCCGTTGCCCTGCCAACGGGCCTAAAGGCCCGTTGGCACATTCCGCAGCCAGTCCGTCGTTGGGCCGTCTGCTGATACTCATTATCTACATCTACAACTTATCCCTTCTCCCTCAGGGAGAAGGCCAGGATGAGGGCGGGTTCAGAATATTGACCCCCTCACCCCATCCCTCTCCCGGAAGGAGAGGGAGTCCAGTGTTACGTCAACAACTCCTCCATCGCAATCACGTTCTCCGCCACCTGCGCGAGGCGCTGGTTACGCTCCATCGCCATCGTGCGCAACAGTTTGTAGGCCTGGTCTTCACTCACAACCCTGCGCTTCATCACGATGCCTTTGGCGCGCTCGATCTGCTTGCGCTCCGCCAGTGACAGCTTGGCCTTGTCCAGTTCCTGGCGCATGGCCTGAAACTGCTCGAAGCGAGCCATGGCCACATCCACAATCGGCTGAATCCGTTCCGCCGTGAGTCCGCCCACCACGTAGGCGCTCACCCCGGCATCGACCGCGGCGCGGATCGCCGCCCGGTCGCCGTCATCCGCAAACATCACAATCGGGCGCGGCTGGTCACGCGTCACCATGCATACATGTTCGAGCGTGTCGCGGTCCGGCGAGTCTCGGTCGATGATGATCATGTCCGGCTCGGTGGCGCGTACCTGCGCCAGCAGATCCACGGCCGTGGCCACATGCGCCGTCACCATGTAGCCTGCCGCATGCAGTGCAGCTTGAAGCTGCGCTGCCCGGTCCGGATCCTCATCCACCAGCAACACGCGCACAGTCATCGCTCCCCGACCTTGATTGGCTCTACTGCTTTTACTTTCTGTAGCCGATAGCTTCCCGCGCTGCCCTAGGTCATGGCTGGCGCAATCGTTCCAAAATTGACCACGGCCCAGAACAACACACGGGCAAGACAATACTGGGAAGACGGGCAGAGACCCGGCATTGTCTTGACTGTCTTCCGGAAAACCGACACCTGAGAAAGACTTTGAATATTCATCTTCTTCTCCCGGGATCTCCGTTGATTGCAATTTCATAATTGCAATCGTCGTGCCATGGGAGCTTCGTCAATAAAAGCAACGACCTGTGCGTTGCGCTCGATATTTTCCTGCACTATGTCCGTGAATCCGGACGAGTCGCTGCTCGTTTCCAGTGCATGCCCCTCTCCGGGGCCAGCGACGAAATCGCCGATCACAGCGGCCTCGTGCGCATCCGAGACTTTGCCGTCGCGCTTTGGTACCGGCGCCCGGACATTACTGAGGAGAACGGTAAATCGTGCCACCGGTAGCGACACGGTCCCTTCTCTCTGTGGGAGGTGAGACAGGGTTATCACCGATGTCCAGTGGACATCGGTGCCGTCCAGAGCGAGCGCGTGGGAGTTGGCGCGCCTCGTCAGGAAACAGGATGAGGCCCGGTTTTTTCCAGGCTGGCCCTCACCCCGACCCTCTCCCGGAGGGAGAGAGGGAGAAAAATGGTGCGCACTACTTGGCGGTCGGATCGGTAACTTTCTCTTCCAAAGTTTTCTTCACCATCCACCAGTCAATTATTCGACCTGCATCACGGCGTTTCGAGCGCTCCCAGGTCGGGCGCGCTGGCGGGACGCGGGTTGAGGGCATAGTCGGTGGTTACCGGAAACGACAACGCGGCATCGCCCCGGCCCAGGGCCGCGCTTCCCGGCTGCAACTGAAAGTTTCCATCGCCGGGACCAAACAAGGGATCGCCGTTGAGCCTTGCCGTGTCTTCGGTTGGGGCGGCGGCGCTCAGGCCGAACCACAGATTGCGCGCGATCTGGAAGCCCGCCGGCGGCCAAGCGGTCGCGCCGTCATGGTTGAAGGCGACATAGGCCGCGGCCACCGCATTCGGCACGAAGATGTTGTGCTTGATCTCCAGCACCGCCGAGCACCACAGGCAATAGTTGTCCTCGATTGGAGCTCGCGCATCGTTGCGGTTGGTGTTGTAGACGGAATTGTGCAAGAAGCGATATGTCCCGAGCGCATCGCGCACATCGAAGCGCATTCCGGCAAAGGCGGTGTTGTAAATCAGGTTGTTCCAGGCGGACAACGAGCGCGTGTTGGCGCCGATGTTGAGCCCGTAGCGGTTGCCGTCGTGCAGCGCGTTGTGGTGAATGGTGATGTTGGTCAGCCGGCTGGAGCCATCCGGCATGCCGGTGTTGTCGTAGGTCTGGATGATGTTGCCGCCCATGCAGTCGTGGACGTGGTTGTAGGCGATCTCGACGTCGTCGGAGAAGCTGTCGAGGTAGATGCAGTGATTGTGCTGGGTGCCGGTGATTCCGTGGATGTGGTTGCCGAAGATACGCACGTTCTTGCCATTGCCGCTGATGGCGCCGGACTTGGCTTCGAGCTGATACGGCGCGGCGGGTGGATTCAGCTGCCAGTACACGGCCTTGTCGGCCGCGGTCCAGCCGTAGAGTTCGTTGTTGACGATGCACCAGTGATTGGAGTCGGTTTGCAGAATGATGGGCCCATCGCCCACGGTCCAGTCGCCGCCGAAGATGCGCAGGTTGGCGATGGTGACCCAGTCGGAATACGCATCCTGCCCGTTCATGCCGTGGATACCGCCGTACACCATGTCCGTGGCGTTGACGTAGTAATAGCCGTTGGCGTCCGGCCCGGTGCGCGGCACCGCCGGCGGGCTCAGGCGCACCTCCTCGCCGGGATAGCCGAGGATGGTGATCGGCCCGGTGTTGACGGCGCCGGTCGGGGCCGTGCCGGTAATGTAGCGGAAACGCGCAAAGCGCCGGTTGCAGCCGAGGTCCGACCAGTCCACGCCGCGCCCACGCAGCACGATCACACCGCCGGCCCGTATGTTGTTCGGCGTGAGCACGCCGGTCATTACTCCGCATTCGCCGTTCTGCACATAGCGGAACGGTTTGGTGATATCGCCGGCAATCCCGGTGGCGTCGTTGCCGGAAACGTTGTCTACATAAAAAACGCGGCCAGGCTGAACCGTGAAGTTGTTGTTGGTGTTCGAGGCGAGGCCGTTCGTTACCACCTTGACCGGCAGCGGCGTGCCGGCGGCCGGATTGCCCAATGCCCCGACCTGCACCGCAATCTGCTGGATGTCGCTGCGCCCGCGCGAGGATTCGATGGGACCGCCAATCGTGCCGAAGTAACGCGCCACCTCCACGTCGTTGATAAAGACCTTGGTGGTGGTGCCGAGTCCCGTGGTGCCGAAGTTCTTGCCGAACACCGTGAGATACATGCCGAGGTTACTCTCGCCGCCGCTGTTCGGGCCGGAGAGCACGTCGGTATAGAGCACCACCGGCGCACCGCGGGTGGCCGGCAGCACCGGTTCCTGCGTGGTGGTGCCGCCGCCGGTACCGGTACCGCTGTTCGTGCCGCTTGCGCCCACACTCCCACCGCCGCAGGCGGTGAGCAGCAACGTTGCCAGGGCCATCCCGATGGCCGGGAAATACTGCGATGCACGCAACATGAAAATGAACCTCCCTGTGTAAATGACGAACAAACCATTCTGGTATGGCTATCACGCATACCGAGGCAGACACTCTCGACCCGATCCAGCGTGAAGGGATTATCGATGCACACCAATTGACCACAAAGCAATGCATGCGCCTTTAGTCAGTGCAGTGAAACCGTGCGTCCCAACAACAATCGCCGGAGCCGCAGCCGGCGAACCAGCCGCGCAGGTCTGAACTGACACCTCCGAAAACACGGGGCAGATCACGCTTGGGAGGCTCCGAACAAGCACACCTCCACCCTTTTCGTCATTCCGGCGGGGCTTGCCCCGGCATGATGTAAGCCGGGGCCGGAATCCAGTGGTTCGTGAAGGTACTTGATCAGTAATGTTCCCTAGCGCCCCGCGGTGTTGAGCATGCCCGCCCGCTCCAGCCGCCCGAGCACCACGGCCAGGTGCGCCGCCTGCTTCTCCAGCGTTTCGATACGCGCGGTCTGCAAGCGGCGCTCCTGTTCGAGTTCGGCCACGCGCTCGGTCTGTTTCGCCAGCGCCGCCGTCTGGGTGTCGATCGTACGCTGCTGCTTCTGATATTCGTTAAGCAGCATCGGTGTGAGGTGCTGGTAGAACACGGTTTCGATCTCGCCGTTGGCGGAATGCGCCACGAGACCCGGGGCGACCTTCGCCACTTCTTCGGCAATCAACCCGTATTGCAGGCTGCGGCCTTTCGGGTTCTGGTCGGTTTTGTAGTGGAAAGTTACCGGCCGCAATTGCTTGAGCACGCTGCTGGCCTCGGCCATGTCGGCGATGTTGTCCTTGAAGCGCTGGGATGAACTCAAGATGCCAAGTTGACCACCGGTGCTTACATACACTGCACTGCCAGTTACGCCGACCCCGGTGATACCGGCGATAAAGGTGCGCATGCCGGCAACATTACCGCCGATCCGGATGGTGTTCGATTCTCCTGCGACTCCGTAGGTGTAGCTGCCAATGGCAACGTTGTTGCTACCGGTAGTCAAGCTCGATCCGGCACTCCATCCGATAGCGACGTTGGCGCCGCCGGTTGTGTTGTTTGCAAGCGCCGACATGCCAACGGCGGTATTGATGGCCCCGGCAATATTGCCCTGAAGGGCGTTCACACCGACGGCGGTGTTTTCGTAGCCGATAGTGTTCGAGAAAAGCGCGTTTACGCCACTGCCAGTGTTACTGTAACCGGTTGTGTTTTGCTGGAGCGCAAATGCGCCGATGGCGGTGGCGTTGTTAGCACTAGTGTTGTTCTGAAGTGCACTAACGCCAATGGCGGTGTTTTGGTAACCGCCCGTGTTGCTCTGGAGCGCCCCAAAACCATTGGCGGTATTGTTACTGCCGGTGGTGTTGCTCAGGAGCGCACCCCTGCCACTGGCGGTATTGCTGTAGCCGGTCGTGTTGTCCCCGAGCGCGCCTGTGCCGATGGCGGTGTTGTTGGCACCGGTCATGCGGAAGTTACCGGCGTAAATCCCAAGGAAGGTGTTATCCGTGCCGTAGTTGTGAAGAAACGGGCTCACGCCCTTCAGGATGTTCCCCGTGAATTCTGTCGAATTTGCCAGCCCGATGTTGCCGCCGGCGGTGACAACCGTTTGCAGCATGTTGATACGGGCATTGTTGTCATTCACCGCCGTACTCACCGCACTGAAGTTGCCGTTGACCTGCGAGGCCTGGGCCGTGGTGTTGGCGCTGAATGTGGTGAGCGGGCCCACCGAGCCGGCGAGACTCGCGCTGCTGGCTAGTACCAGCAGTGCCGCGATCCAAGAGGTGTTCACATTCTTTTTCATGTTGTTCTCCTTGTGCATGACGTGCTCCTGACAGTTTGGTTTGAAGTTGTTGTCGTAGCGGCGGGCGGTCAGCCCCATTTGCCCTGATCCCAGATCATCGAGTCCCAGGCGTTGCTGCCGGGAGGAGGCGGGTTGCCGGCGGGAGGGGTCGCGCTGACACTACCACCGCCACCACCGCCACAGGCGGACAGGGCCAGGAATATTGCGAGTAATGCAAAACGAATGGTGCGAGTCATGGTCCGCTCCTTCAGATTTGTTGTTGATTGATTTCTTCCGATGACGACAGCCCCGCAACCGGGCAAACCGGGGGTTTTATCTGTTTCCCCTTTGAGCTTGGGCAGGTGGTTTATTGTTCTTTATATTTATTCCAAAACTTCCTTCAACTCCTCTAAAATCCGACTTGGCGCCTGGGGATTGGCCGCAGCATTCAGCCCCCTTCCACCACGGTTTTAGTACGAACTAAGCTAGGACGCAGCAAGAATTATTCATAATCCACCACTCATCTGACACCTATGCGTGCCCGTCACTACGGCAAACCACCCGAGAATCGCAACGACTGGAAGACCATCAAGTCGCTGCTGCCTTACCTGTGGGAATTCCGCGGACGGGTGCTGCTGGCCATGAGCTTCCTGATCGCCGCCAAGGTGGCGAACGTCGGGGTACCGTTGCTGCTCAAGGAAGTAATCGACGCGCTCAGCGGTCCGCAGGCGCTGCTCACCCTGCCGGTGTTTTTGCTGGTCGGCTATGGCGCGCTGCGCCTTTCCAATGCGCTGCTCGGCGAGCTGCGCGACGTGGTGTTCGCAAAAGTCATGCAACGCTCCATCCGGCGCGTGGCGTTACAGGTGTTCGAGCATCTGCATCACCTGGCGCTGCGCTTCCATCTGGAACGCCAGACTGGCGGCGTGTCGCGCGACATCGAGCGTGGAACCGCCGGCATCCGTTTTCTGCTCAATTTCATGCTGTTCAACATCCTGCCGACGCTGTTCGAAATAGCGCTGGTCACCGTCATCCTGCTGGTGCGCTACGACGTTTGGTACGCGATCATCACCCTCGGCACGCTGCTGGTGTACATCACCTTCACGCTGTTCATTACCGAGTGGCGCATGGTGTTCCGCCGCACCATGAACGAAATGGACTCCAAGGCCAACACCAAGGCGATCGACAGCCTGCTGAACTACGAGACCGTCAAATACTTCAACAACGAGGGCTGGGAGGCGCGGCGCTACGACGACACCCTGCAGAAGTGGGAAAAGGCCGCGGTGCGCAACCAGACCTCGCTGTCGGTGCTGAACGCCGGGCAGGCCACGATCATCGCCATCGGCGTGACCATCCTCATGCTCATGGCAAGCAACGGCGTGGTGACCGGCAAGATGAGCATCGGCGATCTGGTGCTGGTGAATGCCTTCCTCATCCAGCTGTACATGCCGCTGCATTTTCTCGGCTTCGTGTACCGCGAGATACGCCATTCGCTCGCCGACATGGAACGCATGTTCAGCCTGCTCAACCAGGACGAAGAGGTCAGGGACAAGCCGGAGGCGGCCGAACTGGTGGTCGGCGCGGGCGCGATGCGCTTCGAGCATGTGGATTTCAGCTACGACGGCAAGCGCCAGATTCTCAAGGACGTAAGTTTCGAGATTCCGGCCGGGCACAAGCTGGCGGTGGTGGGCGCGAGCGGCGCCGGCAAGTCCACGCTGTCGCGCCTGCTGTTCCGTTTCTACGACGTGAACGGCGGGCGCATCACCATCAACGGCCAGGACATCCGCGACGTGACCCAGCAGAGCCTGCGCAAGGCCATCGGCATCGTGCCGCAGGACACGGTGCTGTTCAACGACACGATCTATTACAACATCGCCTACGGCCAGCCGGATGCCACGCGCGAAGAAGTTATTCAGGCGGCGCGCGCCGCGCATATCCACAAATTCGTCGAGTCCTTGCCGGACAAATACGAATCGCTGGTCGGCGAACGTGGCTTGAAACTCTCTGGCGGCGAGAAACAGCGTGTCGCCATCGCCCGCACACTATTAAAGAATCCACCGATCCTGGTATTCGACGAAGCCACCTCGGCGCTCGACTCCAAGACCGAGAAGGCCATCCAGGCGGAACTGCTGGAGATCGCCACCAACCACACCACGCTGGTGATCGCCCACCGACTCTCGACCATCATGGACGCCGACCAGATCGTGGTACTGGATCACGGCCACATCGTCGAGCGCGGCACGCACGCTGAATTACTGGCGAGCGGCGGCACCTATGCGCATCTCTGGAACCTGCAACTTCAGGAAGAACAGGAGCCAGAGCGCCTCGCCGGGGTTGCCATTCAAGACGGTATCTGACCCCGTCATCGCGGAAGAAACAGCGGCCTCGTTGCGGCGCGCCCGCTCCGGCGCATCACTTCCGCGCGAAGCCCTTTGCCAGACGCCACAGCCGGTGCAGCACGCAACGCACGGCGGCCATGGGCGCGGCATGGCCGTAGGGCGCGTGAGGGCTCGCGGGATGCGGCCGCTCATGACAAACACCGCCGAGATAGCCCCACGGCAACAGGTGGGCAGTGACGGCGTTCCGAAAAAGTAAATCAGCCAACAGGCGGGCGCGGCGCCGGCGCCGCAGTCCCGGCGAGTCGTCTACGAGTGTATCCGTGGCGTCGATGTATTTGAGCCGGCCGACCTGACGATAATCGTAACTATCGGGGCGGCGCGTCCACCACCTCCGGAATCGGATGCACGGCACCACAATGTCAAAAAAAGGGACGATGTCGTGGCAACCCTCGATGCGCCAGTGACGCGTGATTGTCCGGTCGTAGTGATCTGCGAATTCGGTATTGCCCACGCCGGGGCTGCCGAAGACATAGACCGCGCGCACGTCTACGCCCTCGTTGAGGGCAAGCCGCAACGCGGCGTAGGAGGCGAGCAGGGCACCTTTGCTGTGGCCGGTCACGTAAAGTGGCGTGCCGTCCCGTGTTAATTCGAGCACGTCACGGCGCAGATCCGGCCACAAGTTGGCGAGGGAGTGCGCGAGGCCGATATGGACTTTTCCGGGCAGACCATCCACGGCTCTTAGCTCAAGCCGAAAATCACTCATCCAGTCATCAATGCTCTGGCAAAAATGCGCTCCGGCGCGCAGCAATACGGTGCCCCGAAAGGCCAACACGGCGCCTACCGTAGTGCGTCCGATGAGGCAGGCATCGATGGAGTTGCGTCCCGCGCGGTGCACAGCGGGCGGAGCCAAGAATCCTGCGCCCGGGTAGTAAGGGCTCGTTTTCGCACCACCTAAGCCAATGCTGTAGAGGACCTCGCACGCCTTGAGCAAGCGGCATGCGATTGCCGGATCGAATTCAGACATTGTTGTTCCCGCCTATGCCCCCGAGATTAAAGTGCGCAGCCATCGGAGGTACGTGTTAGTTCACGCTCCGAATTGGGTGCCCACAATTACCGAATTGTTCAGGAAGAATAAACTTCCCTTTTCCTCAAGTCCACGGGTGCTGAACAGCTGTTCGCCTCGCTTTCGCCACGAAATCCTGGCTCAGCCGTCGACATCGTCAGACTATTCCCCTTCTTTAACTTCCATCCACACTACTTGCGGTGAGGCCCGGAATCCAGGCAAACGCGCTGATTCTGTCAGTACTCTCACATCATTTGCCGCATCAAATCCGAGCACGTTTATATCGTCACAGTGTTGCACGGCAGCCGTGATGTGAGCAGGCTGATGACGTGTTCCGGAGAGAAGGGAGATAACAATGCGCTCTGTTTGGCGACCGCATCAGTAACAGCATGCTTCTGTTACTCAATCACCCGCAGCCCGGTAACAAAATACTCGGTCTCGCCAAAGCAGTTGCTCGGCACGCCGATGTGTTGTTCATAGGTCAGCGCTACACGCTTGCCGACGGACTCCTGTATGTGCTTTGCCACAGCTTCGTTACGAACCGAGAAATGAAATATCTCCGGCATCGCGCCCGGCAAATTGACCAAGGCCAGCTCACCCTCCCAGGTCTTGCACACCCAACCCTTGTGCGAGAGCTTCTGCACGTAGCCAGCGCGCTCGCCATCCGAATAGTCATAGGTCAGCGTGAACCAGGTCCAGCCGCCTAATCCGAGTACCGCAATGAGCAGGATGATGACAGTGATTTTGAGAAAAACCTGTTTCAGTATTTGCATGGGCTAGTCCGGTTATGCATCGCGAAGAAGAATCGATCAGGAAACATGAAAAACAGGGCGCTTCGCTTGCGGGTTTTCATAGCAGGACAATTCCTGCACGGCAATCCTGCCTACAACTCGACCTGAGTACCGAGCTCGATCACGCGGTTGGTCGGAATCTGGAAATAGGCGGTAACGCTGCCGGCATTGCGCGACATGCTGACAAACAGCTTCTCGCGCCACAGCGCCATGCCAGGCCTGGCCGTGGGAATGAGTGTCTCGCGGCTCAGAAAGAACGAGGTGTCCATCATGTTGAACTCGAGCCCCTGCGCTGCGCACAGTTCGAGCGCCTTGGGAATATTGGTCTCGTCCTTGAAGCCGTAAATCACGAACACCTTGTAGAAGTTATTGCCGAGCGGCCAGATTTCGATGCGCTCGCTGTTGTCGATATGCGGAATATCCTGAAACACCACCGTGAGCAACACGACACGTTCGTGCAGCACCTTGTTGTGCTTGAGGTTGTGCATCAGTGCATGCGGCACGCCCTCGAACTTGGTGGTGAGAAACACAGACGTGCCCGGCACGCGCGCCGGCGGGTGCCGGGTGATGCTGTCGAGGAACGGCTCGATGGCGATGGCCAGCTCCGTGAGACGCTCGTACAGCAGCGCCCGTCCGCGTTTCCAGGTGGCGAGCAGCGTGAATACTCCCAGCGCGATCATCACCGGGAACCAGCCACCCTGGAAGAACTTGATGGCGTTGGCGCCGAGGAAGGCGAGGTCGATGGTGAGGAAGGCGACAATCCCGGCCACAGTTATGCCCCAGTTCCATCCCCACAGCGCGCGCACCACCACGAATGCCAGGATGGTGTCGATCGCCATGGTACCGGTAACCGCGATGCCGTAGGCCGCGGCCAGGTTGCTGGATGACTGGAAACCGAGTACCAGCGCCAGCACGCCAAACATCAGCGCCCAATTGATGAACGGAACATAGATCTGACCGATCTCGCGCTCCGAGGTATGCGCGATGTTCATGCGCGGTGCGTAGCCGAGTTGGATCGCCTGTCGTGTTACCGAGAACGCACCGGAGATCACCGCCTGCGAAGCGATCACGGTGGCGATCGTGGAGAGCGCCACCATCGGGTAAAGCGCCCATTCCGGCGCCATCCGGAAAAAGGGATTGTGCGCCGCCTCGACGTCGTGCAGCAACAACGCGCCCTGACCGAAATAATTGAGCAGCAGTGCCGGCAGTACAAAGCAGAACCAGGCGAACCGGATCGGGCGCTTGCCGAAATGACCCATGTCGGCGTACAGCGCCTCGCCGCCGGTCACCGCCAGCACCACCGCACCGAGCACGATCATGCCACCCACGCCGTGCTGGACGAAGAACGCGACCGCGTAACCCGGACTCAACGCCGCCAGCACTTCCGGATAGCGCGCAATGCTCAAGGCACCGAGCAAGCCGAGCGTGGCGAACCACAGCAACATGACCGGCCCAAACAGCGCGCCGACCTTGGCCGTGCCGTGCCGTTGAAACAGGAACAGCCCGACCAGCACAACGAGCGAAATCGGAATCACATACGGCGTGAGCGCCGGGGTAGCCACTTCCAGACCTTCGACCGCCGACAGCACCGAGATCGCCGGGGTGATCATGCCATCACCGTAGAACAGTGCGGCACCGAAAATGCCGAGCGTCATCAGCAGCCAGCGCGTGCGTGACTCGCTGGCGGTAGCGCGCTGCACCAGCGCCATGAGCGCCATGATGCCGCCCTCGCCCTTGTTGTCGGCGCGCATGATGAACACCACGTATTTCACCGACACCACGATGATCAGCGACCAGAAGATCAACGACAGCACGCCGAGCACATTGGCCGGCGATACGTCCATGGCATGCGCTCCGTGGAACGCCTCTTTCATGGTGTACAGGGGGCTGGTGCCGATGTCGCCGTACACGACGCCGATGGCGGCAACGGAAAGCGCTGCGAGACTCTGGCGGGTCTGATCAGCGGGCCGGCTCATGCAAGATTCACTGGGCAGGCGAGACGATAGTGACTCAAGGCCGGCATGCCGCCAGGATCAGAATCAAGGAAGGCGGCAAAGCTGGCGGCGCTCGAAATTTCGACGTTGGGCATTGCTCTGAAAGCGCTCCGGGCCGCGACGGGCCAAGACACGCTTATTATGGACGAATACGGCATGAATGGGCAGGCCGATATCACGGGGAGTTTGTCACAATCCAAAGACAGCCTCCGGCCGGCTGACCGATTCAGTCCACAAGCGGTGGAAAGAGAAAAGCCCTGCAGTGCAGGGCTTTTCCGGGCAATATTAGCGCGGCACGACCTTGGTGGCCTGCATGCCCTTCGGGCCCTTGGCGGACTCAAACTCCACCTGCTGGCCTTCCTGCAGACTCTTGAACCCATCTCCCTGGATGGTGGAGAAGTGCACGAACACGTCGGCGCTGCCATCTGTCGGAGTGATGAAACCGAAACCCTTGGCGTCGTTAAACCACTTTACTGTACCGCTCTGCATAATAACCTCGTCTTGGGGCAACAGACGGGACGAATCCCGGATGAATGATTTCGCTGAAGGTAAAGACCGAAGTAACTCGACGTTGCCATGGCATTGGCGCATGGTAAAACAGTTATTCTTCGTGCCGCCACTTCAACACCAGCCCACCCTGTCTGGCGAACCGCGGCTCATACTACGTAAAGCCCTTTTCTGTTGCAAGCGCCCGCCGATCGGCCGGAAAGTGCAGCAACTCATTGTTTCTCTAGCTGCAATTCACTGACTGGAGTACCATCTTTTCCGGTATATCCCGACGGAATTTTCCCCCATGCACAGTTTGCAGCAGCCTGCTTCTTTCCTGGTATTTCTGTTTATCACCGGCCTGGGCAGCATGCCGGCCAGCGCGGAAACCGCCGTCATCCTCAATTCCGGCGATGGCTCCATCAGTCTCGTGGATACCGTCACCTATAAGGAAACAACGCGCTTCCCGATCGGCAAGGAACCGCACCACCTCATGGCCACGCCGGACGACAAGGAACTGATTGTCGCCAACGCCGCGAGCAACGACCTGGTATTTATCAGTCCTGTCACCGGTGAGATCCTGCGCCGCCTGCCGCGCATCAGTGACCCTTACCAGATCAGCTACAGCCCGGATAAAAAATGGTTCGCCTCTGCGTCCAACCGTCTCGACCGGGTGGATATCTACCACGCCGCCGATTTCACGCTTGCCAAGCGCATCGCGTTGCCCAAGGTGCCGAGCCACATTGCCTTCAACCGCGACAGCTCGCTGGTATTTTTCACGCTGCAGGAAAGCGACGAAATTGCCGCCATCAGCCTCAAGACACTGGAGGTAGTGTGGAAACACAAGGTTGGCCACCAGCCAGCCGGCATCTGGATGACACCGGACGACAAGCACCTGCTGGTTGCGATCACCGGCGAGGACTATGTCGAGATCGTGGACTGGCGTGCGCCGAAGAGCGTGCAGAAGCTCAAGACCGGCAAGGGCGCGCACAACTTTCTCGCCATGGGCGACGGCCGGCGGCTGCTGCTCTCGAACCGCATGGAAAATACCGTGTCGATTCTCGACATGCAGTCACTGCAGGTACTGGAGAAATTCCGCGTGCCCGGCGGCCCGGACGACATGGAACTCACGCGTGACGGCAAGGAACTGTGGGTGACCTCGCGCTGGACCAAGCAGGTGCAAGTCGTGGACATGGCCACGAAGAAGGTCAAGCTCAGCATCCCGGTCGGGCGCTCGCCGCATGGCATTTATTTCCATACGCATGCGCCGCGTCAGTAAACTGCCAGGATTTATCCTGCTCGCCGCGCTTGCGGCGCTGCCCGTCACGTCCCCGGCCTCGGGGACCTGCTCCAGAACGGTGTACCTCACCTTCGACACCGGCAACATGGCGCAGGCCGAAAATATTGCGCGCATCCTCAATCAAGAACAGGTCAAGGCCACGTTCTTTCTCGCCAATGAGAAAACATTCCGCGACGACCATGCGCTCGACCCGGCGTGGCGTGACTACTGGCGGGCGCGCGTCTCTGAGGGGCATGCCTTCGGCAATCATACATTCCGCCACGTTTACCTGAAACGCGATCTGCCGGACGGCAGGCTGCTCGCCGCTATCAACAACGGCCCGGAGGTGAAGTTCGATGAACACGGCTTCTGTGCTGAGCTGAAGAAAGTGGACGAGACGTTTTACGGTCTCACGGGACAGAACCTGAGCGGCCTGTGGCGTGCACCCGGCGGTCGCACCACCCAAAGCGCAATCCGCTGGGCGGCCAACTGCGGCTACCCGGTGCATGTGCACTGGGACGAAGCCGGCTTCATTGGCGACGAACTGCCGAGCGAGAAATTTCCCAACGACAAGCTGCTCAAGCAGGCACTGGACCGCATCAAGCCCGGCACCGTCACCATGATGCATCTCGGCATCTGGTCGCGGCGCGAGCCGTTGGCGCCGGTGCTGGCGCCACTCATTCAGGGGCTCAAGGCGCGCGGCTACTGCTTCGCGCCGCTGGCCATTGCCCAACGCTGATGCTCGACGCCCTTTCCAGCCTGTTCACCGCCGTGCACGCCTGGCTGTTCGAGACGCTGGTACAGCCGGCGCTCTATCAGTTCGGCTTCATGGCCTATGCCGAGCAGGCATTCAGTGCGCTCGAGGTGAGCCTGTATGGGGTGCTGGAAATCGGCCTGATGCTGCTGTTGCTGCGGCCGCTGGAGTGGTGGCGGCCGGTGGAGCGCTGGACGGACCGGCGCGCGGTACGCGTGGACGTGCTGTACACCGTCCTGCACAACCTCGGTATCGTGCCGCTCGCGGTGTTCCTGCTGTTGCAGCCTCTGGAGGAAGCGATTGATGGCACGCTGCGTCTGAATGGCGTCATTCCGCCGAGCCTCGAAGAGCTCGTACCCTGGCTCACGGCCCACCCGCTCGCCTCGTTCTTCGCGTATCTGGCGATCCTGGATTTTTCCGAGTACTGGCGGCACCGGCTGCAGCACCGCTTCAACTGGTGGTGGGCGCTGCATGCCCTGCATCACAGCCAGCGCCAGCTTTCGCTCTGGGCCGATCAGCGCAATCATCTGCTGGATAACGTGCTCTCCGACCTGTGGCTGGTGTTCGTGGCGCTGCTCGTCGGCGTGCCACCGGGTCAGTTTCTCGGCATCGTGGTGTTGATGCGCCTGGTCGAGAGTTTGTCGCACACCAACGTGCGCCTGTCCTTCGGCTGGCTTGGCGACCGTTTGCTGGTCAGCCCGCATTACCATCGTCAGCATCACGGTATCGGTATCGGTCACGAAGGCCGGACAATGGGCTGCAACTTCGCACCACTCTTTCCGGTCTGGGACCTGTTGTTCGGCACGGCGCGCCTTGCACCCGACTACCCCGCCACCGGCATCCGTGACCAGCTCGATGGTGTGGACTACGGCGAGGGGTTCATCCGCCAGCAGGTGCTGGGCATCAAACGCCTGACGCGTGCGCTGCTTTCCTGATTCTGTCACCGGCGTCGGGTGAATGAAGGCCATGCGCACGCCCTTCGCACTTCTGCCTCTGCTGCTGTTCATCAGCCTGCTCGTGCTCCTCGTGAGCTTCGTGCAGATCGGCGCGCTCACGCTCGCTTTCGACAAGCTGGGACTATCTGCGGATTCCGGCTTCCTGCTGCTGTTCGTTTCGCTGTTCGGGAGCTTCATCAACCTGCCACTGTTCACAGTGAGCGCTGAAGCGCCACCCGCAGAAGCAAGACCGGTGGCGTTGCGCGGACTGCTACGCCACACGGCGCGCGAGTTTCACGGGCGCACTCTGGTCGCCATCAACGTCGGCGGCGGTCTGATCCCGGTGCTGTTCTCGCTCTATCTCATTGGACGCGGCGGACTCTCGTTACTGATGCTCGGTTCCGCGGTCGGAATCGTGGCACTGGTGAGTCACCTCGTCAGCCGCCCGCTCCCGGGAATTGGAATCGGTATACCGATTTTCGTGGCGCCGATTGCCGCTGCCATGACCGCGCTGCTGCTGGGCCCGGAACACAGTGCACCATTCGCCTACATCAGTGGAACACTCGGTGTGCTGATTGGCGCCGATCTGCTGCGGTTCAAGGACATCCGGCGCATGGGCACGCCCGTGGCGTCCATTGGCGGCGCCGGGACATTCGACGGAATTTTTTTCACGGGTATTGTGGCGGTACTGCTGATCTAAGCGCCGTAAGTGCCGCGCGCACCCGGTGCAATGGCCAACACTGCTGAGAAGCAACTGGCGTCGCGATGGCGACAGAAATTACTAAAGGTTCTTTTCGGAGGGGACCTCGGCCACCGGCTGCACCGATACCACCGGTACAAGAACCGATGTAGATGCACTCGACTGGGTAGCCGGCACCAGCTTGCGCGGTGCCGGTACCGCCGCCGCACTCGCCACCGTGATTGTCCGCTGCTCCACTGCCACGTACTCGCGCTGCATCTTCATGACCTTGCGCACATAATCCTGCGTCTCGTCGTATGGCGGAATACCCTTGTGGCGCAGCACCGCATTCTCACCGGCATTATAGGCAGCGAGCACCAGGCGCGTGTTGTTCTTGAACATCTTCTGCAGGTCTTTCAGGTACAGCACCCCGGCACGCACATTTTGCACCGGATCAAACAGATCCTCGGCGCCATAACGCTGCGCTGTCTCGGGCATGAGTTGCATCAGGCCTTGCGCGCCCTTGTCGGACACGGCATGCGGGTTGAATCCGGACTCGATGTGCATCACCGCTTTCACCAGCGTGGCATCGACCTGATGGGTGGTCGCCGTACGGTGGATCAACCGGTCGTAGGCTGACGGATCGGTGACAGCGTAGGCAATCTTGCGGCTCGACACCAAGGCTCCCGCACCCTTGCTGGTCTTGCTGTGGCGCACGAGCTTGTAATCGCGATTATTAAGCTGATGGTCGGTGACAATGCGCGCGCCGCCCGGCAGCTGATAGACAAAGATATCCGCCTGGGCGACGTTGCCCAGCCCCCAGAGCGTAAAAACCCCCAGGAATGCGCGGATATAACCTGAATTCATGGATTCCCCTGATACCTTTGAACTGATTTTGGTCCAGCCCTGACCTAATTAAGGGTGCATTTCTTATGCCACCCCATGACCGTGTGGCGGGGTTGCTAATTCATTGACCTGTCTAGGTTTCTTAATCTACCTGCTGCCAAGGTCCAGCATGCGCCGAACCTTTGGCGTCACCCGGGCACTGAACCCTGACGTTCCTTGGCGTACCGATCAGCCTCGACGGCCAAAGATTACATTATAATAGCCTGATTTACCCGTCCGGGGCCGATCCGCCCCCTTACCCATGCACCCCCGGGTGCCACCGGAGCCTTTCCCTTGAGCACAGTCGATCTCACCAAAGACAACTTTGAAGACGTTATCCAGAAAAACGCCATGGTCCTCGTGGACTTCTGGGCGCCGTGGTGCGGGCCTTGCCGCGCCTTCGCGCCGGTTTATGAGGCCGCCTCGGCCCAGCACGCGGATGTGGTGTTCGCCAAGGTCAACACCGAAGACCAGCAGGAACTGGCCGCCACCTTCCAGATCCGTTCCATCCCCACGCTCATGCTGTTCCGCGACCAGATTATCCTGTTCACCCAGCCCGGCTCCCTGCCCGGCCCGGCACTTGAGGATATTCTGACCAAGGCCAAGGCGCTCGACATGGACATGGTGCGCAAAGAAATTGCGGAGCAGGACACGACCGCCTGAACAGGCGCAACAAGGCCGGCTTGTTGCCGGCCTTGTTGCATTCCCCGACACCTGCAGTCCAGAAGCCGTCACTTCCGGTCTTCTTTGTCAGTCCCTTTCGGCTTCATATTGCGCCATACCCAGTAGATCGCCAGCCCGGTCAGCAGGACATTCACCACGATCCCGACCAGCAAGAAAGAATTCATTTGCTCCTGAAGTCGCCGGGATCAACCTACCCACACGCGTGCGTTGCGAAACATGCGCAGCCACGGGCCGTCTGAGTCCCAGTCATCCGGGTGCCAGGAGTTGCTCACGCTGCGGAACACGCGTTCCGGATGCGGCATCATGACCGTAAAGCGTCCATCCGCTGTGGTCAGTCCGGCGATGCCGGCAGGCGAACCATTGGGATTTTGCGGATAGGCTTGGGTGACCAGGCCGCGGTTGTCCACAAAACGCAGCGCCACCTGATGACCGGCGGTGATGCGTTCCCAGTCGGCGACATGACGGAACTCGGCGCGGCCCTCGCCGTGTGCAACCACGATCGGCAGGAAGGAACCGACCATGCCGGTCAGAAGAATCGACGGGTTTTTCGGGACCTGCACCATGCACACGCGCGCTTCATACTGCTCGGAGCTGTTGCGCACGAAATGCGGCCAAGTATCGGCGCCAGGAATAATCTCGTGCAGGTTGGACATCATCTGGCAGCCGTTGCAGATGCCAAGGGCAAAACTGTCCGGCCGCGTGAAGAACGCACTGAATTCGTCGCGCGTGCGACTGTTGAACAGGATCGACTTCGCCCAGCCTTCGCCGGCGCCCAGCACATCACCGAATGAAAAACCGCCGCAGGCGGCAAAGCCCTTGAAGTCCCTGAGTGACACGCGCCCGTCAACAATGTCGCTCATGGTCACGTCCACGGCACGGAAACCGGCACGGTCAAAGGCGGCGGCCATCTCCAGCTGTCCGTTCACGCCCTGCTCGCGCAGGATCGCCACCGGCGGGCGTACGCCGGTGGCGATGTAGGGTGCGCTGATATCGTCCGTGGGCTGGAACGTGAGGATGGCGCTCAGCCCGGGATCGGTGTCATCGAGAATGCGGTCGTATTCCTGCTGCGCGCACTCGGGGTTGTCGCGCAGTGACTGCATGCGCCAGGTCGTTTCCGACCAGGCGCGCTGCAGGTTCACGCGCGTATCGCTGAACACTTCCTTGCCATGGCGCAGGAAGCTGATGCGATCATCCAGGGTGAGCGTGCCGATGCGGTGTGCGGTGCGCGCGATGCCGGCCTCCTTGAGCGCGCCGAGGATCCCGTTCAGCCGATCATGCGGCACCTGTAACACCGCGCCGAGTTCCTCGCTGAACAATGCCGCCAGCGAATCGCGCCCGAGATCATCGAGATCGATGCGCACGCCGGTGCGTCCGGCGAACGCCATTTCACAGATCGTGGCAAACAGGCCGCCATCCGAGCGGTCGTGATAGGCGAGCAGAAAGCCGAGTTCGTTCAGCGCCTGAACCACCGCGAAGAACAGCTTGAGCACGCGCGGATCTTCCACGTCCGGCGATTCGTTGCCGACCTGCTTGTGCACCTGCGCCAGCGCAGAGCCACCGAGACGGTTCTTGCCTTTGCCGAGATCAATAAGGAGGAGATCGGTCTCGCCCTGATCCGCGCGCAGTTGCGGCGTGAGCGTCTTGCGCACGTCCAGCACCGGCGCGAACGCCGAGATAATCAGCGACACCGGCGCCGTCACCGAACGCTGCTCGCCGCCCTCTTCCCAAACGGTCTTCATGGACATCGAGTCCTTGCCCACCGGGATGGAGATGCCGAGGGCCGGGCAGAGTTCCATGCCGACGGCCTGCACGGCATCGAACAAGGCGGCGTCTTCGCCCGGGTGGCCAGCCGGCGCCATCCAGTTGGCCGACAGCTTCACGTCCGGCAGTTTGGCGATGCGTGCGGCGGCCATGTTGGTGAGCGCCTCGCCAATCGCCATGCGCGCACTCGCCGCCGGGTTCAGCAGCGCCAGCGGCGTGCGCTCGCCCATGCTCATGGCCTCGCCGGTGTAGGCGGTGTAACTGGCGGCCGTGACGGCCACGTCCGCGACCGGCACCTGCCAAGGGCCGACCATCTGGTCGCGGCACACGAGCCCGGTAACGCTGCGATCGCCAATGGTGATCAGGAAATTCTTGCTCGCCACGGTGGGCAGGCGCAGCACCCGGTAAGCGGCCTCGGCAATGTCGATGCCCTTGGTCTTGAAGGCCGGCAACTTGCGCTTCACACGCTTCACGTCGCGCTTCATGCGCGGCGGCTTGCCGAGCAATACATTCAGATCCATGTCAATCGGGTGCGCGGACTGTCCGCCTGTACCGGCAAAATGTTTATCGGTAAGTTTCAGCTGCCTTTCGTTTGTAGCGTGTCCGATCACCGCATACAGGCAGCGCTCGCGTTCGCACAGCTTCTTGAAATCGTCGAGGTGTTTGTTATCCACGGCCAGCACGTAGCGTTCCTGCGCCTCGTTGCACCAGATCTGCATGGGCGACATGCCCGGCTGGTCGTTCGGAATGAGGCGCAGCTCGAACTCACCGCCGAGACCGGCATCATTGATGATCTCCGGCACGGCATTGGAAAGGCCACCGGCACCGACGTCATGGATGGAAACGATCGGACTGTCCTCGCCACGCGCCCAGCACTGGTCGATGACTTCCTGGCAGCGGCGCTGCATCTCGGGATTGCCGCGCTGCACCGAGGCGAAATCGAGATCTTCGTGGCTGGTGCCGGTGGTCATGCTGGAGGCCGCGCCGCCTCCGAGCCCGATGAGCATCGCCGGGCCACCGAGCACGACAATACTGGCGCCAGCCATGATTTGTTTCTTTTGCACGTGCATGGCGCGAATGTTGCCGAGCCCGCCGGCCAGCATGATCGGTTTGTGGTAGCCGCGCACTTCACCGGCCACATTTTCTTCGAAGGTGCGGAAGTAGCCGCCGAGATTGGGGCGGCCGAACTCGTTGTTGAACGCCGCGCCGCCCAGCGGGCCGTCGAGCATGATCTCGAGCGCGCTGGCAATGCGCCCGGGCTTGCCGTGATCGGTTTCCCACGGCTGCTCGGCGCCGGGGATGCGCAGATTCGAAACCGAGAAGCCGGTGATGCCGGCCTTCGGCTTCGAGCCGGTGCCGGTCGCGCCCTCGTCACGTATCTCGCCGCCCGCGCCGGTGGCCGCGCCCGGGAACGGCGAGATCGCGGTCGGGTGATTGTGCGTCTCGACCTTCATGAGGATGTGCGTGTCTTCCTCGTGATAGCGGTATTCATGCGTGGCCGGATCGGGGAAAAAGCGCCCGCTGCGGAAACCCTGGATGACCGAGGAGTTATCCTTGTAGGCCACCAGCGTGCCGGCCGGATTGAGCGCGTGCGTGTTGCGGATCATGGCAAACAGCGAGTGTTCCTGGCGCTTGCCGTCAATCACCCAGTCGGCATTGAAAATCTTGTGCCGGCAGTGTTCGGAGTTGGCCTGCGCGAACATCATCAACTCCACGTCCGTGGGATTGCGGCCGATACGCGTGAAGTTCTCGACCAGGTAGCCGATCTCGTCCGGCGCCAGCGCCAAGCCAAGTTGCTGGTTGGCGGTCGCGAGCGCGGCCTTTCCGCCGTTCAGCACATCCACCGTGGAAAGCGGCGCGGGGCTCTCAATGCGAAACAATGCCGCCGCTTCATCGAAGCCGGCCAGCACGCTCTCGGTCATGCGGTCGTGCACCAGTGCGGCTACCTGGCGGCGCTCCTCGGCTGTCAGCGAAACACCGTCGCGCTTGCGCACGAACCAGGCGACGCCGCGTTCCAGGCGACGCACGTTCTTCAACGTGCAGTGCTGGGCAATATCCGTGGCCTTGGTGGACCAGGGCGAAATGGTACCGAGGCGCGGCACAACCAGCAGCAAGTCACCCTGCGACGCGTGGCTTTCGAGCTTCGGTCCGTAGGTGAGCAGGCGTTCGAGCACGCCGAGTTCCGGTGCGCTGAGTTCCCGGGTGAGCGCGGCGAAGTGCCGGTATTCGGCATATACCGTTTCGATCAGTGGAAGCGCAGCGCGCAGCCGGCCCATGAACCGTGCCTGACGGAACGGCGAGAGCGCCGCCGAGCCGCGCAGCATGAGAACGGGAACGGGTGCGGTGCTGATGAGCGCCGGGGCAGAACCGGCTGTGGTTTCGGGGGCGTTGCTCGCCATCGCGTGCGCTCGTGTTTCGCGTTGAGGTCCGCCTGTTCCGGCCGGCCGGCAGCCTCAGGCGTCCGGTTTCAGGACGCGGTTATTATATATGGATATTTTCCCAAGCGCCGTTATTGGCGCAATGGGCTTTGTGCAGGCTTGCTTCCCTTAGACCAGTTCGCGCCACGCCAGACCGCCCTCCTGCGAGGCGATTTCCACCCGCTGTGCCGTCCCGCCCAGGACCGCGCCCAGGGCCGAGTGCACCAGCCAGGGGGTGTTGTTTTTCTCGCTCAGGTGGGCCGCAACAATATGCTGCAACCGGCCGGTATCGAGGCTCGCCAGCAGCGCCGCCGCCGCATCGTTATTCAAATGGCCGAGTGGCCCGCCGACGCGTTGTTTGAGAGATGCCGAATAGGGCCCCTCGGCAAGCATGTCGGAATCGTGGTTGCATTCGAGGATCAGCGCGTCACAGCCGCTGAGCCGGGTTTCGATATGCGGGGTGATGTGGCCGGCATCGGTGAGCAGGCCAAGCCGCCGCGCGCCATCGGAAAACACGAACTGGCAGGGTTCGCGCGCGTCGTGTGGAACCGTGTACGGGTGAACCGCGATGGCGTCGATGGAAAAGTCATCGTGCGCCGTGAACAGCCGGCATTGCGGAAGACGGCTTGTTTCCGCCACACCGAGCGCCGCATGGGTTCCGGCGGTGAGCCAGACCGGCAGGTTGTATTTGCGCGCCAGCGGTCCGACGCCATCCACATGGTCACCGTGCTCGTGGGTCACCAGGATGGCAGACAGCGCGCGGGGCTCACGACCGAGACGCGTGAGGCGGCGTTCGGTTTCTTTCAGCGTAAAGCCGCAGTCCACCAGTATCGCCGTCTGTCCGCACTCAACCAGCAACCCATTGCCACGGCTGCCGCTGCCGAGCATCGCAAAACGCAAGAATCCATCCTGGTGCCGACGTCCCTCACTGACCAAGGGGTCAGCGGCCACGCGCTAGCGAAGCTGCTGCTGCAACACGCCGAGCAACTGCCCCCCGGCGCTTGTTTTATCCGGCTCGCCCTTCACATTGAACACGTTCACGCTGGTGCCCGCAGGCGTGGTCTTGAGGCGGACCTGGAAGCGATCGCTCAACACCTCGCCCTTGGCGGCGTCTGGCGCCGCGCTCACTTTGTCGGGATCGCCGAGCAGCCAGGAGAAAACACCCTGACGCTTATTGGCCTGACTGCTGTCCACGTAACGCACGTAGAAAATACCGGCGCTGCGATCGCGATCTTCGGTAATCACGCCGGCGCGATCCAGCGCCTGACCAACACGCCGCCAGGCGGCGTCCATGTCGTCCTGCGGAAGCACTACTTCGCCCTTCACCTGTTGCGCGCGATCTGTCTCCGCCGTGGCGGTCTGGCCCTTGGGCTGCTGGCTATCGCCGCCAAAATGCGCCTGAATTTTACCAAGCATCTCGGCCGCCACTTCCGGGTCGGCCGGTGCCGGCTGCCAGACAGTGCGTGTCACCCTGTCGCCGCCTTCGCTCGCCACGACTTCCACCAGACCCTGATGGCTGACATACAGCTCGGCCGTACCGGGCACGCGGCCAGCCTCAACCCGCACGCGGAACTTGTCGCGCAGACCGGTCGACTGGAGCGACGCCAGAATCTTGCTGAAGGTGCCGGTAAATTTTACCGGCCGATCGATCCAGTCAGTTTCGAGCACGCCGGTCGTCGGGTTGTCCGTGGTCAGCGACGTCTTGTCGCGCAGGAAGTAGTCACGCGCCTTCACAAATACATGCTCCGCGGTATCCTGCACCACCAGCCAGCGTTGTGCGCCATCTCGCTCCAGTCGCGCACCACCGCTGGCTGGTGCTGCCGGCTTTCCAGTCGTGCTTGCCGGGCCGGCACTTCCGGCAGACGTAGCCGGGTTCTTGGCTGTGTAATCCGAAAGGGCCGCCACACCACTGGACGGGACCGCCGCCAGATCGTCACCGGCCGGGCGCGCCAGATCCGGCGGCACCTCCAGCGCTTCGCGCAGCTTGGCTGGTGAATTCTCCGGCTTGTCGCCGAACAAGGCGCAGCCACCGAGATTGAAGATCAATAGTGCGGCAAGAAATACGGGGATGCGCTGAATCGTCATGGAGTCACCAAAAAACAGAAGTGCATAAAAAAACGAACGGATGCGCCGTCACGTCAACCCGGCGGTGCGCATCGCCTGTCGCAGGGTTTCGTGGTGCGATTCCGACAGCCGCGTCAACGGCAAGCGAATACCACCCTCAATAAGGCCCATCTGTTCCAGTACCCACTTCACTGGAATCGGATTGGCCTCGACGAACAAATTCTTGTGCAGACCCATCAGCTTGTCGTTAATGGCGCCCGCGGTCTTGGCGTCGCGCCTGAGCGCCGCTGCACACAGTTCCTGCATGGCACGCGGTGCGACGTTGGTGGTGACCGAGATCACCCCGTGGCCACCGAGCAGCATGAACTCCAGGGCTGTGGCATCGTCGCCGGAATAAAGTTCAAATTCTTTCGGGCAAAGCGTAAGCAGTTCGCGCGCCCGATCGAGATTGCCAGTCGCTTCCTTGATGCCAACAATATTCGGAATCCCGGCGAGGCGCGCCACCGTGGACGGTAACATGTCGCAAGCCGTACGCCCCGGAACGTTGTACAAAATCTGCGGGATCGGCACCGCCTCGGCAATCGCCTTGTGGTGCAGATACAAACCCTCTTGCGTGGGCTTGTTGTAGTAGGGCGTGACCAGCAGACAGGCCTGGGCACCGGCCTCCTGCGCGCACTGGGTGAGCTCAATGGCTTCGATGGTGGAATTCGAGCCGGTACCGGCAATCACCGGCACGCGCCCGCGCGCATACTCGACGGTGAGCCGGATCACCTCGCAATGCTCCTGCATGTCGAGGGTCGGCGATTCGCCGGTGGTGCCAACCGAAATAATCGCAGTGGTGCCGTTATCGATCTGGAAGTCCACGAAGCGACGCAGCGCAGCGGTATCGAGCGCCCCGTCGAGATGCATCGGGGTCACGAGCGCGACCATACTGCCGTGGAACATGAAGGAAAACCCGGACTTGAGTGGAAATTCGAGCGGTCATAGTAGCTTGCCCGGCCCGGGGCTGACAAGTGCGACCGGCCGGCGGTTTAACGGGAAAAGACCGCGGAATTCTTATAAAATTGCCGCGAGCAACACCCCCCGCCGCTGCCATGACTGAATCCGAAAAACCGGTCCGCGAAATTCGCATCAATCCCATTGTGCCGAGCGAATCGGTGCTGGTGGCCACGGCGCGCGGCATGCGCCCGAAAAAGGCCGAGGCACCGGCGCCGCGCGACACGCGCGCGCACGTGGACACCTGCCCGTTTTGCGTGGGCAACGAACACATGACCCCGCCGGCGATCGGAACCTACCCGGAAGGCGCGCCGTGGCAACTGCGCATCGTTGAAAACCTCTACCCGGTGCTGGGCGACGAGCGCGAAAACCCGAACCTGACCTTCGGCCTGCAGCAGACCATCGACGGCTATGGCCGGCACGAGGTGATGATCGATCACAACCAGCACGGCATCGCCGTGCACGAAATGAGCGAGTCGCACCTCGCCCTGTTGTTCGGCACCTACCGCGCGCGCATGGAGCAGCTGTACAAGTCCAACCCGCGCCTGCGTTACGTGCTGGTGTTCAAGAACTTCGGGCCAGCCGCCGGCGCCTCGATTGCCCACACCCACAGCCAGTTCATCGCCACGCCGGTGGTGCCGGACAATGTGCAGGACGAGGTCGAGAACAGCCGCACCTATTATGAAAAGAATCACCGCTGCATTTTCTGCACCCTGATCGACGAGGCGCTGACCTTCGAAGCCACACTCTACGACCGCGAATCCGGGGAAATCCGCCGCAAGCTCGACGTCGGCCAGTTCGTGATCGAGCGCGGCAAGAAGTTCATAGCCATCAAACCGTTCGCCAGCCGCTACGAGTGGGAGGTGCACATTCTGCCGCTTGCCCACCAGAGCGATTTTCTCGCCGCCACCCCGGAAGACATCGCCGACCTGGCGCGCATCCTGCGCCGTACCATGCTGCGTCTCGACGCGGTGCTGGGCGGCGCGCAATACAACTACTTCCTGCATTCGGTGCCGCACGCGCCGAATTATGCCGACTGCGGCGCGAGCTACCATTGGCACCTGGAGATCTGCCCGCGCACCAGCATTCCCACCGGCTTTGAGCTTGGCAGCGGACTGTTCGTCAACACCGTGAGCCCGGAAGCGGCGGCTGCCAAACTGCGCGCCGTGCCGCTCGACTGAACATCCGGCATACCGTCTCCCTCTGCAACCACGGAGAACCTGACATGAAGAAGCTGGCAGTCGGCAAGCCGGTACCGGACATCGAGGTCCTGGCGACCGACGATCAGAAACTCAAGCTGTCCGATCTCCAGGGCAAGAATGTGGTGCTGTACTTCTACCCGAAGGACAACACACCCGGCTGCACTACCGAGGGCCAGGACTTTCGTGATCACTACGAGGATTTCCGAAAACTCAAGACCGAGATCCTTGGCGTGTCGCGCGACAGCCTCAAGTCACACGAAGGCTTCAAGGACAAGCAGTGTTTTCCATTTGATCTGGTATCGGATCAGGACGAAAAGCTTTGCAAGCTGTTCGACGTGATCAAGGAAAAAACTCTCTACGGAAAGAAGTACCTCGGCATCGAACGCAGCACCTTCATCATTGACCGCAACGGCATTCTCCACAAGGAGTATCGCGGCGTGAAGGTGGACGGGCACGTAGCCACCGTGCTTGCGGACATAAAGAAACTCGCTAAACAGTAAGGACGCGCTGAACACCATGATTCACGAGAAACACAGAAAGATATTCGTGCTCGATACCAATGTGCTGATGCACGACCCGGCGGCCATTTTCCGCTTTCACGAACATGACATCGTGGTGCCGATCGTGGTGCTGGAAGAGCTCGATCATTCCAAACGCGGCATGTCGGAAGTGGCGCGCAACGTGCGCCAGGTGAGCCGCTTTATCAGCGACCTGATCGAGAAAGCCGGCGGCGACATCAGTCAGGGCCTCAAACTGCCGTCGCACGCCGAAGGCTTTGAAACCGGCCGGCTGTATTTCCACCTGGAGGCGGCGCACACCCATCTGCCGAATGGCCTGAGCAACCCGACGCCCGACAACACGCTGCTCGGCGTGACCCTCGATCTCGGCCGCAAGCACCCCGAGGCGAGCGTGATTCTCGTTTCCAAGGACATCAACCTGCGCATCAAGGCGCATGCACTCGGCATCCCCGCCGAGGATTACACCAACGACCAAGTTCTGGAGGACGCGGACCTGCTGTTCACCGGCGCCATGAAATTGCCGGCGGATTTCTGGGAGACGCATGCCAAGGACATGGAATCCTGGAAGGCCGAGCAGGGGCGCACTTTCTACCGCGTCACCGGACCGCTGGCGCGCACCTGGCTGCCGAACCAGTTCCTGTATGACGACAGTGAGCGCGCCTTTGAGGCGATCGTGCGCAAGCTGGAGAACGGCAGCGCCGTGATCGAGACCGCGCGTGACTTTCGCGGCGAACGTCACGCGGTGTGGGGCATGACCGCGCGCAACCGCGAGCAGAACTTCGCCCTGAACCTGCTCATGGACCCGGACGTGGACTTCGTGTCGCTCATGGGCCAGGCCGGCACCGGCAAGACCCTGCTCACGCTGGCCGCGGCGCTCACCCAGACGCTGGAAGAAAAGCGTTACGCCGAAATCATCATGACGCGCGTCACCATCCCGGTCGGCGAGGATATCGGTTTCCTGCCCGGCACCGAGGAAGAAAAAATGAACCCGTGGATGGGCGCGTTGGAGGACAACCTGGACGTGCTCAATCCCTCCGAGCATCCCGAGCGCGGCGCCTGGGGACGGGCCGCCACGCACGACCTGGTGCGCTCACGCATACGCATCAAGTCGCTCAACTTCATGCGCGGCCGCACCTTCCTGAACAAGCTGCTGATCATCGATGAGGCGCAGAACCTCACCGCCCATCAGATGAAAACCCTCATCACCCGATCCGGCCCGGGCAGCAAGGTGGTGTGCCTCGGCAACATCGCCCAAATCGACACGCCCTACCTCACCGAAACCACCTCCGGCCTCACCTACGTGGTGGATCGTTTCAAGCACTGGGAACACAGCGGCCACGTGACCCTGCAACGCGGCGAGCGCTCACGTCTGGCGGATTACGCGTCGGAAATTTTGTAGGGTGCGCTGTGCGCACCAACTTTCCTTTCGTCATTCCGGCGGAAGCTGGAATCCAGGAATTGTGTCCGCGGTGCGGACGACTTAACAGCTATGGTGCGGCTCCCGCGCCGCGAGCGGGTTACTTTCTTGTCGCGACAAGAAAGTAACCAAAGAAACGCCCGCCCGGTCGCTTCGCCGGCCTTCGGCCGGTTCCCTGCGCTCCTCCGCTTAAGCCGGGCGCAGCGCAACTCGCCCGAATCAAAAATCGATTCGGGCTCAAACAGTGCTCGCGCACTGCTCCGGCTTAAGCTCCGGTGCTCGGCGAGCTCCGACGGGGGTACGTCAACGGCTAACTGCAACATCTACTCTCGCTAGCGATAAACGCCAGCACATCCTTGCCATAATTGTGGTTGGCCAGTGCGCCTCTCAAGAGCAAGGAATTGTTGGTACACATCGGGACATTCCTTTATTCGTTTTTCAGCATTTTCCCTTGAAAGCTGTTCTTGGATACCCTCTAACTCCTTTTGCTTAGTTACCCGATCGTCCATTTCTTTTTTTCGTTCATCTACTGTTTTATACGTTGGTAGGGAGGCGCGAATGGGTTTGGCCGCGCCAATACCTGAAAACGTTTCGATTGTGGTGGTGTATTCACTTTTTGGGTACTGGATCTTGATAGATTTCCCTGCAACCAGCTCGTCAATCAAAACATCTTCAACGTAGAAATATATGACCTTCGGCTCCCATGCCTGGAATTTGATGTTGTGTGGTTTATTCGAATCGACCCTTATTGATATTACTTTCGGTTTGTAATGAATCTGATTGAACTTTAGCAATCTGAACCAACCAACAGAGCTGGCCCCACTCCTCTGAACAACCAAACCCGGTCCGATAAGTGTATCCCTGTCGGTGTGGTTAAGCGGCCTTGGGCTGTGACCGCTGGTTGAAGTAGAACTGCTCGGGGGTCATCCGGTCAAGACTCGAGTGCGGCCGGCGGCAGTTGTAGAACTCGAAGTACTTCCCGATCGAGGTTCTGGCCTCCGAGGCCGTGTTGTACGCCTTGAGATAGACCTCCTCGTACTTGACGCTCTTCCACAACCGCTCGACGAACACGTTGTCGCGCCAGGCACCCTTGCCGTCCATGCTGATGCGGATGTTGTTGTTCAAGAG
>Ga0315281_10001959_pt1 | contig 30585 bp, 22 predicted proteins | sample YL17G07_0_MG_FD_204540 | JGI IMG/M metagenome (GOLD analysis project Ga0315281, IMG submission 204540) | Sediment microbial communities from Yellowstone Lake, YNP, Wyoming, USA - YL17G07_0 | ecosystem: Environmental > Aquatic > Freshwater > Lake > Sediment | place: USA: Wyoming | collected...
GAGCACCGCGTCCAGGTTTTCCTTGATGTCACGGGTGTAGTTGTCGTTCATCTTTCCCGAATCGCCAATGATCGGGAAGTCCGGCTCGATCACGGCGTATCCTTGCGTCACCCACAGCCTCGTTGTCGAAGCCGGGCGCAGCGACGGGACGTCCGGGAATTTGTTGATGTTTGTGGTCAGCCGCGATTGATCGTAGTTCGCCTGCGACGTGTACTCGCGTGGGTAGAACCAGATGATCCCGGGCAGCCTGGTGCCGGCCTTCCAATCGCGCGGCATCGTGACATCGACCCAAAACTTGATGCCATCGCGTTGTCGTGTGACCTGAAAGCGCTTGTGCTGCGCGCCGGTCACCTCGGGTGCGACGTCCGTGTTATGCGTGATCTGAGTACTGGCGCCGGTCTTGGCGTCGCGCAGATAGACATCGGCAATCACGGTCGGCGATTCGCGTGTGTACAGGTACTGCGAGTAGTCGTCGTCGAGCGCCGCCACGAACTCCTCATACGCGTCCGCCGGACTCTCGAACACGCGCGTCCGAGTCGCGGTTTCGATATCGAGTCGATCGACCCACGGGCGTGGCGCCTGGGTGACCCAGTTTGCGCCGGGCATGCGGGCGCCTGCAACAACAACGCTCTTGTTGTCGGTTCCGAGGACGACCACGGGCTGTCCGTTTATACCGCGTTTCATGGTGAGCGGGCCGCCACCGGTGGTGTCTGGGGCCCCGCCTCCAAATCCGCCGCCGCGCCCGCCGCCGCCACCTCCGAGCGTGATGCCGCGGCCAAGCGCGAACTTTCGCGAAGGGTCAGCGACGCGGACGGCAAAGACGCCGCTGTCGCTGACGAACATTGTTTTCGCGTCGGCGCTGAATGCCACGGCCGTGAGCGCAGCCGTTCCCTCATAGAGCATCGTCGTATCACCGGGGGCATACGGCGGAAGCCACTTCATATAGCGGACGCTTGTCGGACGCGGGCGGGCGGGTTGCCCTCCCCGCCCAGCGCCCGGGGCGCCGCCACGGCCCGCGCGACCGCCAGCTGGTGTTGTAGCTCCAACCCCGCCGGCCGCGAACACGGACTGCAGGTACACGAGGCCGGCGCCAACGGGATTCCACTGAATGTTGCGCTTTCCGGTGTCCGACGCCGTCTGTTGCGGGCCACCTCGACCAAAGGCCGGCGCGTCGTCCGCTGACTGGTCGCCCTCCCGGAGCGGAGTCTTCGCCAGGGTCGCGACGAGTTTGCCGTTTGCATCCCACAGTTCCTGCGTGGAGCCGAAGTTCGATGCCGGCACGAGATACGAAAACGGCTCGGTCATCATCGTGACGCGGAAATACTGTCCGTCAGGCGCGGCGTCGACCGACCGGATCATCGCCGGCGACCCGATCTTCTTCACCGCCTTCGTCTTGACGTCGACGATCGCGAGCTGGCCGGTGCTGTAGTACTTGAGGATCGCCTTGTCATGCGGATCCTCGAGCAAGCTGGCGTGAATTGGCTGTGGCAGCGCACGCGATTCGGTGAGCCGGACCTGCGGGCCATCTTCCACGCCATTCTTGCCGTGCGTCGGCGCGGGCCCTCGCACCTCCGGCACGAGAACGAGCACGATGTTCTTGCCGTCAGCCGTCCACGCGACTTCCGTCACCAGCGTGGCAAGGAGTGGCATCTTTGTCAGCTGAACGGACTTGCCCGTGGCGACATCGGCGACGAAGAGGTGTGACGCGTCGTCGAAGTTCGCGATATACGCGACCTGCGTCCCGGTCGGCGACCAGTTCTGCGACGAGATGCTGGCGCCCTTTGGGGTCTCGATTGTCCTGGTCGCGAGCGTCCGCGGGTCCATCAATCGCAGCCCGTCGTGGGTACTGGTCGTGAGCGATCGGTTTCGGTTGGCCTTGGTGTCGACCTGAATTCCGCCCAGATACAGATGCGGCTTGCCGTACTCGTCGATGTCGCCGCGATCGACGCCCGTCGTCCGCAAAAACCATTTTCGATCGGGGCTTGGCGCGGTGAACGTGATGTCGGTGCGCGGCGCGAGAATGATCTTCTCGACGGCGGCCGGCGGACGAACGAAGGTTTCCGTGCGGAGGATGGCCTGCGGGTTCCAGGCCTGCTGCGCCGGCGTGGTCTGTGACAACAGCGGAGTGGCGAACAACGCCACCCCGAAGACAGCGCGCGACGGCCGGCGCAACCCACGAGCGATTCCGATCATTTCATGCTCCGTTAGTGATGGAGGGACAGGCTGCAATCAGCGCTGCTCGAGAATCAGCAGCAACCCCTTCTTCGCCGGCACCGTGATGGGGTCAGCGGGTGCCCAGCTTGCCGCGTCTTGAAAACTCGCGATCGCTGGTGCGCGAATTCTCGTCCGTGATGGGTCGAGGCCGAGCGCCTTCCAGTCAATCGTGAGTCGAACGCTGACATCGTCGTCGCGCCAGGAGCCGAGCGAGACCATGGCAGAGCCGGTCCTGATCCATGTGGTGGCGAGCACATTTGCATCGCTCGTCGTGACCGGATCATGCCCCGACCACCACCCTTGGATTCGACTCTGCTGAATGCCAAAGTCGTCCCACGCCTTCCACAGCGGAGCGGGGTCACCGGACCACGGGAGTCGCGCCGTCATCCCAAGCGTCATTCCACGCCACGGATTGCCGCCTTTCTCGAGCATCTCGCCCATGAGACCGAACGGAATGCCCGAGATCTCGACCAGCCAATAGTCGGGGCGCGAGTCATAGTCGAAGTACTCACCGAACCAGAGACGATTGATGAACGGAAAGTGCTCGAGGTAGAGGTTCGCGCTCGACGCAAAGCCGTCGCGGGGATTGTACTGATTGGCGGAGTGCAGATCGAGAAGCGCACCGGGGTTGCCGCGGTCGAGGACTTTCCGAACACGCTTCATCGTCAGTCGGTCGAACGCGACGTCGTCGAGATACAGGCCGTCGATCTTTTCGTTCTTCACGAGCCAATTGAGCCCTTCTATATAGAAGTTGTGCCAGCGCGACACCCCACTGTTGACGACGGCAGCGTCCTTGATCGCGGGGACGTGCCACGCCGGGATGTAGTCGTCGCCGAGATGTTCCTGCAGCCACGAAAAGCCGCCCCCGGGTCCGTGCGACAGCACTTCGTCACCGAGCGAACGGAGCGCAAACATCTCGGGTGCATGGTTCGTGAGTTCGCGGACGGTATAGTAGATCTTGGCTTTGAGCCCCTTCGCATGCGCCGAGTCGATGTACGCCCGCATCGCCGCCGTTTCGATGAACGGGTAGTTGATCCACGGATTCACCCGATTGGCGTGATGCACGTTGACCGTGTTCGCACCGCGGCGCTGAACAGAGTCAATCGGTACGAAGGCATGGAAGAAGCGCGTGCTCCACTGCCCTTGCGTGTCGAGCGGCTTGAACGGCGTGATCATCAGACGAAAGTCGAAGCGCAGCGAATCCCCTGCTTCGATGACGCGACCGCCGCTGTAACAGGAGACGAGTACCCGCTCGCCTTGCCGAACGATGTCGCACCCACCCTTACCTTCGTTGGCCCACGAGCGCGGCGCGATCAGCGGCTTGGATAGGTAGAAGTTGGTGTTCAGCGGCCGGACGTAGTGCTCGTCCTTGAGTGTGAACTGCAACCCCGCGTTCACGTCGCCGAGCCAGGCAGCGTCCTGATTCTTCTTTGCGACGTCCCACGTCCAGTGGAAGTCCTCGGGCCGAAACCCACCCTTTTGCCCAAGCCCCATCATGTATTTCGCGGCGTCAGCGCGGATCGGCAGTTCGAACCGCACGTCGGCGAGCGACACACGCCTGACTGCCCGGAGTGCAATCGTGTATTCCGCCGTGCCATCGAACTCGAGCCTCGCCCGCGACCGGAGGCGCAGGCCGGCCGCGGTTTTGTTCGTCTCCCACACGACCGCGCCCACCGCGCGTTTCGTGACGACAGGTGCGGCACCACTCCATGCCAGATCGCGTCCGGCCGAGTCGCGCACGATCAAGCGCATCGGTGCGCTCAGTATTTCACGCGACGTGGTGCCGATCGCGCTGTTGTTGGGCGTGAAATACGATCGGATGCTGGTCGGCATTCCGTCCGGACCAAATGTCAGCGCCCGGCCGAGTAACGATATCGTCGTCCCCGCGACCCGCATCGCCGTAAAGGGCGCGACGACGCTGTCGTCCGCGGCCAGCTGAGAGTTCAACCACCGTAGCCGCGTGAGGTCCGCGGGCGCGTCGTCTCCGTGGTTGGCAACCGCGTCAGTGCCGACCCGAATCACCACCGGCACAACGCGACCGTCGGCGCCGCGGCTCGACAGCGTGATGCGTCCTTCGTAGTCCCCTGGCACGGCCCGCGCCGGCACCTCCACCCCGTACCAGAGCGCTTGCACCTTGCCCGAATCCACGTGCAGCGCGCGTGCAAAGCGCTGCCCTGACCAATCCGTCCCCTCGAGATTGAACGCCGTGACACTGGACGCCGGAATTACCTCGGTTCCACCCTTCCGCGTGAACGCGCTCGCGCGATAGCGCAGTGAATCGACCGCCGCCCGATTCGCCCAAACCCCGATCTGAAACGTGTAGAACTCGCCGCGCTTCGCCGCCCCGGTGAAAGGCTGGAACGCGCCGCGTTCAGCCCACACGTGCGGAATGTCGCCCGTCATGCGGATTGACAGCGACCGGTCTTCGGCAAACGCCAGAAACGGCGCCGACGGATTGCTGACGCGCAACACGTCGCGTTCCGCGGCACCGGCGATGTACTCCATCGGCGTGAAGCGCGAGAAGTCGTTGACGGCGTCGAAGCCCACCATCGTCGCCGTCGGTAGCGACCGGTACGACCCCGATGGGGCCGCGGCTCCAAGCGAATTTCGGTCGAGCCATGCGGCCTCGGCGGTCCGGTCCGGCACGCGGTAGGTGATCTTCGGGTAGTTCGACTTGAACGTCCCGGTATACGGCATGTAGTAGACGTAGTACTCACCGGGCTCAGCTGCCTGAAATACGATCTCGCCGTACTCGCGATTGATATCCATGCGCGCGACGTTGAGTACCCGCTGCTGCGTGGCCGCGGCGATCACGACGACATTTACCGTCTCCGGCTTCAGGTCGCGACGGCGCCACGGGACGTGCGCGAGCACCGCGTCGCTCGCTGCGGCTACCCGCACCACCGCGCGGTGATTGCCGAGCGAGTCAGGTTCCCACACGCCGACCCCGTAGCGGAGCGTCTCCGTGCCGACTCCCTTGGCGGGCGCTGTCGCCGCCGTCCACGCGCTGAGAACGACGCCATCGCCTCCCGCAGCTATCCGCGATTCGGGCCAACTCACGAGCAACGCTTTTGCTTCTGCCGACCGCCCAAGTCGTTCAAGCGACCAGAGCGGCAGGACGTCGCTCGCCGAGCCGGTGGCGGTGCGGTTGGACGCGAGGCGCGTCCAGAGTGCAATCGCCTCGCCGCGTTTTCCACCGCGATCAAGCACATCAGCAAGCAGCCAGTCTTCGAGCCGCTCATCGTTGTCCGCGTCGTAGGGCTTTCCGGCGCCGAGCCGCTCGGGCCACTGCCGCGCTGACGCGATCAGCTGAGCCGCGGCGTCCAACTTCCTGGCACCGATTGCCTCGACCGCAAGCATCAGCTTCGCCTGCCGGTAGAGCACGTGCCCGTCGCGGGCTCCCTCATATGGAAGCACGTCCAGCACCGCGAGCAATGCATCGGCTTCTCGATACCCACCCGCCGCGACAAGCGATCGCGCGAGCGTCAGGCCAAGGATGTAGTTCGCCGGCAACCGCGCGTAGGCACGGCGCGCGACGTCGGCCGCGCCTTTCGCGTCGCCCGACCCGAGCATCTGCTCAGCCAGAAGTTTGCCGTAGCGCCACTCGCTCGGATCGAGCGCCATGGCGTGCTCGAGGTCGCGCCGCGCCGCGGCGGGTGCGCGCCCGGGAAACGACGCGCGGGCGGCGAACAGAGGCGCATAGTCCGGCTGATCACCGAGGACGTTGAGCAGCGACTCAGCGTCCGACATCCGCCCACAGCCCCAATAGGCGAGCGCGAGGTAATAGCGCGGCTTCCAGTGCTGGGTCTTCTTCGCCGCTGACTCGAGTGCCGGCACGATTTCCGGGCGGAACGGAAATACCAATCGTGGAGAGAGCGCAGTGGCGCGTTCGAGGAGCGCCCCGCCACCGCCGCCGGTGATTTCCATCAGGTACGCCCGCCAGTACAGCGCCTCGGGCTGATCTCCGGCCGACTCGAGCACTCGGCGGGCGACGTCAACATCGCCAACCTCGATATACCAAGCCGCGAGATCGAGCAACACTTGTTCGGGAAGTTCGCTGCGAACGCCTGCGACGAGCTTGGTTGCAAGCGCCGTGTCGCGCTGCGCGATCAGTCGTTCGAGCCGGGCCTGATGGCTCAGCGGATCCACTGCTTCAAGGCGGGTGAGCAGGCTGTCGCGCAGCCCACGCTCATCACGGTGGCGCGCTGCTACAATGGCGACACCAATCGCGTCGAGATTACTGCCTTCGGCGGTCAAAGCCTTGCCCGCGTATTGAGCGGCCTCCGCAAATCGTCCCGCCGCCGACTCCAGGCGAGCCAACTCGGTCCACGCCGCGCCGCGAAATTCCGGTGACGAGGCCGCGACCTCAAATCCATCTTTGGCGTCGGCCAGTTTGCCGAGCCGCCGATTGGCAATGCCGTAGTAGTAGTTGGCCGCACCGTCATAGGTGTCGACGCTGAGCGCGGTGGATGCGAATCGTAAAGCCGCGGCGTAGTCCATCGCCATGATCGCAAGCATCGCACGATCGGCGAGCGCCGGCACGAAGTACGGATCGCGGGCGAGAGCGCTATCGAGGTAGGCGCGGGCCGGAACGTACTCGCGCTGCCGGAGCCATTCCTTGCCGCGCAGATAGAGGCCGTACGCGGAACGCCAGTCGAACTCCGCCGGCGTGTCGAGCGGTCGCGCCAGCGAGCCGGCGCGGGGATCCGCGCGATACACCAGCCGATCGCCGCCGATCGTGATTCGAATGCTGTCGCGGTTCGCCCCCTTCACCAAGACCGTGTCGGTGAATAGTTCGAGCGGCTTTCGCGCGACATACTTGGCATAGATGCGGCGGGCGCCCTCGTACACGCTGAGCGTATCCGCCAGAACGACCACCGGCGACAGCGTGATGACCATCTGTTCCCCGAGCGCTGTGACGTTCAGTGCGCCGATTCGACTCGCCGCGACAAAGCCTTTCGTGCCCGCGACGGGATACCAGTACTCCGTCCATCGATCCGCCGTGTGGGGCGCAAACCCACGGTGCTTAAACGGAGTGAACGTGCTTTGTTCGGCCGACTGATTGAATAGCCGCCCGGACTGAACCTCGGCGTACTGCCCGTCTGTGTCGGTGAGCAGCTGTTCCCAGATCATCCCCTGCCGCGACAGACCCCAAATCCAGATCTTCTTCCCGGCCTTCTCGTCGCGCGGCGCGAAGCGCACCATGCCGAAATCATCGTCGTGCCAGTACGCGCCGACGAAGTCAGTCGCCTGACCGAACACATGGTACGACTTGTAGCCGCCAAAGTTGTTCTTCTCGTACCAGGAGACATCGCGGCCGTCGGCATTGAGCGGCCACGGCGCGTGTTCACCGGCGTGACCGAGTCGACTGGTGCCCGGGTAGATGAACTGCAGATTGCCGCTGACCTTGATGCCGGCATTCATCCACGAGTAGTACGGTTGCTCCACGGGCGAGGCGTTGTACCAGAATGACGTGGTACTGAACGCGGCATCGTTGCGGCCAAGTCGCATCTCGAGTCGCCACGGCGTCCGCGTGAGCAGGTCGAGCGCGCCGATGATGCAACTCACGCTCCCGTCGGCGTTCGTGCGCGCGACATAGTCAACGGGCGTGGCAACGTTTGGCGTATGCCCGATGATGCCGTAGTTCGCCTCGATGCCGCCGCTCGTCCACGGACCGCGCATGGCGATGTCGCGGAACTTGACGGTCTGATTGAAATAGATGAACGAGCGCCCAGTGCGTTTGTCGACCGCGTTCCAGATCTTGCCGCCGATCTCCGGCAGGATCATGACTCGTATGTAGTCGTTCTCGAGCTCAACCACTTTCCACGAATGCTGCACAGATCGGCTGGCGAACCCGTCGAAGCGAAAGTAGGGATAAATGCGACCGACGACCGGGATCGGATTGGGATCGCTGAACGGATAGGTAGGAAATATCCGGTCGTACTCGCGGACGGTCGCTCGCGACGACTGCGCCGCGACAGCCGACGCCGCGAATGCGGCCGCAACAGCATGCACGAGAATAATTCTGGTTCGGATGATCATTGCGGGATTCAGCCTGCTCTCGGTTCGGTGTCGAAGTCGAGCGCCACGACGGAACACAGAGCGTCCGGCGGTTGCGCTGGCAACGACACAATCAGCCCATTGTCGGCCGACCGCGTTTGCAGCGCCGTCCGTGTGGCATCGCCAAGCATCCACACGCGGCGCGGCGCCTGTCGCAGCGCGGGGAGAAGTAGCTCGCGCGTTGCCGGCCACGCCGGGACAAAGCAGTTGAGTCGCTTGCCTTTTCGGGTCGCTTTGAATGGGGCGCTCTCGAACGGAGACGCCGCGGTACCGTAAATGGCCTCGCTGTGCCGTTTCATCCAAACACCCATCGCATTGAGGCGATCGACGCTTTCGGAGGGCACGCGACCCTCACCGGTCGGTCCGACGTTGAGCAACAAGTTGCCGCCCTTCGACGCCGTGTCGACGAGCATGTTCACCAGCGTCGCGGGTGACTTGAAGTTCTTGTCGGCGCGGTTGTACCCCCAGTTGCCATTCATCGTGATGCACGACTCCCAGTCGACACCTGGAAGTCCGCGATCGGGAATCTTCTGCTCTGGTGTTCCGAAATCGCCGAGCGCGACCGTCGCCAGTTTTGCATCGAGGCCGCTCGCCTGCCCCGGCGCGACACGACTGTTGATGAGCACGTTCGGCTGCAGCGAGCGACACCGCTCGGCGAGCGCCGCCCCGAGCTCGCGGGTCCAGGTGCTCTCCCACTCACCATCAAACCAGAGCACGCCGATGTCACCGTACTGCGTGAGTAGCTCCTCGACCTCGGCATGGAGGTACCGCACGTAGCGCTCGAACGACGCTCCATCCGCCGGGCGGGCCGCTTTCTCCCAATCCCGCCGCGGCAGGTAGTCGGGGTGATGCCAATCCATGATCGAGTGGTACCAGCATGGCTTGATGCCGTGGTGCCGGCAGGCGTCCGCGACTGCGCGCATGATATCGCGACGGTACGGCGTGTTCGTGACGTTGAAGTTCGTCTGCTTCGTGTTCCAGAGGCAGAACCCGTCGTGATGCTTGGTCGTAATGACCAGATAGCGCATCCCGGCGTTCGCGGCGAGAGCGGCGAGCCGATCCGCGTCGAATTCGATTGGATTGAATCGCCCGATCAACTTGTCGTATTCGTCGATCGGGATTTTGGCGTTGTTGCGAATCCACTCGCCGTAATCGGTGCGTCCTCCCCACTCGCCGGCCAACGTGGAATACAGCCCCCAATGGACGAACATCCCGAAGCGCGCCTCGCGCCACCACTTCATTCGCTCGTCGCGGGGCGAAACCGGCGTCGCGAACCCGTCGCGAAAGGCGGCCTCCCACGGAGCCGATGCGGCTGCGCTGGTCGTCACCAACGCCGAAGCGCCAAGCACAGCGGCGCCCGCCTTGAGAAAATTGCGCCGGTCGATTTGGCCTGATCGATTGAATGGTTTGCTCACTTCACAGTGCGGTGGAGGGCGGAGTAACACATGCTGCCGACGTTACGCTATCACCGCCTATGGACGCGCGGCCTTCACCAACTCGTCCCAGGCAACCACGCGACCGTGACCGCCCGCGTAGCTCTTGATTGCGAGGCCATGCGACGTGCCAAAATCGACCAACTCGCGACTCCCGGCGGCCGGGAGCGGCGCCGGGAGCGGCTGCGGATTCACCACGTCGCTCGTGAACACGACCTGTGCCGATGGAACGTAGGCCGCGAGCAATCCGATCACATGCACGGTGCGAATCGCGTACAACTTCACCTGCCCCGCCCCGTCGCCGACCGTCATCGTGTCGCGCATCGTCCGCACCGTCACCGCGCGCTTGGCCCCAGCGCGCGTGTCGGGAGCAACCGTCTTCTTTGCCGCGCCGATCGTCCGAAAGAACTCGGCGTTGCCTTCTTGGGCAAGCACCGGAATGCCACGCGCCAACACCTCATGAATGCCGCCTGCATGATCCCAGTGGTGGTGTGTGGCAACCACGAGCTGGACAGGCTTTTTCGGGAAGCGTTGCGCGAGCGTATCGAATACCGCCTTCATCCGCGCCGCGCTCTGCGGCGCCTCGACCAGAATCAGCCCCTTCGCCTGCTCGACGACGAGCGTGTTGTGCGTACCGCCCGTCGCATGCCAAACACCCGGCGAAAGCTCCGTGAGCGTCACGGCGATCGGAGCCGCCGGCACGGCGACCCGCAACGATCGCGCCGCGACATCAGCCGGCACCGTGAACAGTGTGTCGCTCACACCCGAATTCACCTCGACAGAGTGGACCGTGAACTGCTGCGTCGGGATGCCGTTGGCGGTGACGTCAACCTGCCGTGGAAAAAGCACGTCGCCGGCTGGCATCCACCTCTCGTATGCGTAGAGGTTGACCCGATCGCCAAGAATTGGATCATCGACTGTCTGTGCCACAAGTGTCAGCAGGCCGCTTGCCGAATCAAAATGCAGGTCGAGCGTGTCCGGCCCGACGGCATAGTGCACTCCGGCGTAGCGCTCGTGGCGCCAAACGCGCGACGGCGCGACCGTGAGCGACGCGGCGTTCTCGAGCGCCGAGATCAGCAGGCGGTCCGGCTGCGTCCGCATTGCTCGCTGCGCGGCGGCAAGCGCTGTGCCAGTCGCATCGGCGGCCGCAGCGCCATTCGTCTCCTGTACAACAACGCCATTCGCGAGGACAATGCGTTGCTTGCTGTTGGCGCCCCCGGCGAGCGCCGGACGGGTCTCGAGCAACGTCACACGCCGCTTGTTTGCATAGTCGTATATCGAACGGCCGAATGCGATCGTTCCTCGCGCCGGAGCGTACGGCGTTTCTTCCTGGCCAAGCCCGTAGGTGACCTGCGAGCCGTCGTAAATCACGCTATTGATGCGACGGACCGCTTCGACACCGCCCATCGCCCGGAGCCCCCGTTCGACGAGAGCCCGGGGGGACTGTGCGCCGCCGCTGGTGGCAAGCAGAGTGAGCAGACCGGCCGACAGGACTCGACGCATGTGAAGCCTCCAGGATTTGAACACGACTCCGGCGCACGCGAATCACGGGCCGGAGAAGCTGATAAGTTGCGGAACCGCACGGGGCGACACAAGCGGCGTGCGGGGACGCGGGGAGCGAGCCTGAGCACCGAGCACTTAGCCAACTGATAGCTGTGTGCTCGGGCTTGAACGGGAGCTCAAGCTCGCTTGCGCTCATGCTACGGCTCCGGCTCTCGGCTATCGGTTAGCTCAGTGCCAAGTGCTCAGGCTCAAACTGTGTACAGTTCCTCCTGGCACTTTTTCGCCAGGAAGCGCCACGAAGAAGTCACTTCGCCACCATCACTCGCACTCGCGGAGGCTCCACCAATGAACAAACGCGACTTTTTGCGCGCCGCCGGTGGCGCTGGGCTGAGCCTGCTCTACGGCGACCGACTGTGGGCAGAGTACGCCGCCATGCCGGTCGAGCGCCTGGCAGAGGACGAAGCGTTCTGGGCCGCCATCCGCGGCAAGTACCGCCTGAAGCCCGACTACATCAACCTCGAGAACGGCTACTACAGCATGCAGTCCGAGCCGGTGCTCGAGGCGTTTATCGCCAAAGTGCGCGAGGTGAATCTCCAGGGCTCGTACTACATGCGCACCACGCAGGTCCCGGACAAGCTGGCGGCGCGCACGCGTCTGGCAACATTGGCCGGTTGCTCGCCGGACGAACTGATCATCACCCGCAACACCACCGAGTCACTCGACACCGTGATCGCCGGCTACGATTGGAAGGCCGGCGACGAGGCCGTGATGGCCGAGCAGGACTATGGCGCGATGCGTGACATGTTCAAGCTTCAGGCGCGGCGGCACGGAATCGTGCCGGTCAGCGTGTCACTGCCGATGGACCCGCAGTCCGACGACGAGATCGTCACACTGTACGCGAACGCCGTCACGCCGCGGACGCGGCTCTTGATGGTCTGCCACATGGTCAACATCACCGGGCAGATTCTCCCGGTGAAGAAGATCTGCGCGATGGCGCACGCGAGGGGCGTGGACGTGATGGTCGACGGGGCACACGCGCTTGCGCATATCGACTACAAGATCCCCGATCTCGACTGCGACTATTACGGCGCCAGTCTCCACAAGTGGCTTGGCTGCCCACTCGGTACAGGACTGCTCTACGTGCGGCGCGACAAGGTCGCCAAGCTCTGGCCGATCTACGCCGATGCGAGCATGGCGGACGACGACATCCGGAAGCTGAACCACACCGGCACGCACCCCGTGCACACGGACCTCGCAATCGAGAACGCGATCGCCTTCCACGAGGCGATCGGCATCCAGCGCAAGGAGGCGCGGCTTCGATACCTGCAGAACTACTGGACGAAACAGGTGCGCGCGATGCCGAACGTCATTATGTATACCCCGTCCGATCCAAAGCGGTCGTGCGCGATCGCGAATGTTGGCGTGATCGGAATGAAGCCCGCCGACCTCGCCAAAACGCTGCTCGACAAATACAAGATCTGGACGGTCGCGATCGACACTGCGGGCGTTCACGGTGTGCGGGTCACACCGCACGTGTACCTTCGACCGAGCGATTTGGACGTGTTCGCCAAGGCAATTCGGGAGATCGCCGCATGATGAACTCTGCAGATGGATACGCCGAATACCTGCCTTTCCAGCGGTCCGAGCTGGAAGCTCGCAAAACGCTCCGGGTCCGCGCCGCGCTATCGGCTGTCGTCGCATTCACAACACTGTCGGGGGCGGCTGGTGCTCAAGGGGCGCCCCGCCCCACAACCGAGCCGACCCGCCTTGGATTCTCGGTCGCCCGCCTCGCCCGTGTCGACAGCTTCTTGCAGCGCTACGTCGACGACAACCTCATTGCCGGAGCGGTGGGCCTGGTTCTGCGCGACGGTAAAGTGGCGTACGAGCGTGCCGTTGGCTGGTCGGACAAGGAAGCCGGCCGAAAGATGACCGCCGACGCGATGTTCCGGATCGCGTCACAAAGCAAGGCGCTCACCAGCGTCGCGATTCTTCAGCTTGTCGAGGGCGGGAAGATCGCCATCAGCGATCCGGTGAGCCGGTTCATTCCGGCATTCGAGCGGACGTCCGTCGCCGTACGCGCCGATACGGGGCGCGTAGTCGTTCCCGCCAAGCGTCGCATCACGATTCGCGATCTACTGACTCACACTGCCGGCATCTCATACGGCACGGGTCAGCTCGTCGCTCCGCTGTACGAAGCGAAGGGGCTCGGTCCGGCCGCCGGTTACGGATGGTACACGGCCGACAAGAACGAGCCGATCTGCGAGACGATTGAACGGCTGGCCACCCTCCCGTTCGTCGCTCAGCCGGGCGAGGCATGGGTATACGGCTACAATACCGACATCCTTGGCTGCGTGGTTGAGCGCGCATCGGGTCTGCCGCTCGACGAGTACATCCGGACACGGATCACCGCACCGCTCGGGATGAAGGACACGTATTTCTTCGTGCCGCCGGCGCAGCGCGAGCGGCTCTCCGCGGTGTATGCCTCGGATTCCACGGGTCACATCAAGCGCGCACCCGATGGCCCGCGTGGCCAGGGAGACTATGTCGATGGACCGCGTCGGAGTTATGCCGGTGGCGCGGGAATCGTATCGACGGCGCGCGACTACTCCCTCTTTCTGAACGCTATCCTCAACGGTGGCGCGGCCGACGGGGTGCGTATTCTGTCGCCGCACGCGGTCGCGCTCATGACGACCAACATGGTCGGCACGCTGCACGCGGCCGACGGCAGTCTCGGCTTCGGCCTCGGATTTGAGACGACAGAGAAGCTGGGGGCGAAGGGACTCGCCACCGTCGGCACGTTTGGCTGGGGCGGCGCCTACTCGTCGATCTACATGGTGGATCCCAAGGAGCGACTCATCATCGTGTTCATGGTGCAGCTCCTGCCAAACGGCACCGACATTGGCGGCAAGTTTCCGACTCTCGTCTACCAGGCCCTCGTCGACAAGTGACCGAGGGCAGCTCCAGCGAGCGCTAGCGAATTACCCGCGCTGCCAGAAGCGCATCTCCCACCAGAGGGGCGGCACCGGCACCGTCGCGGCCACGGGTCGCACGTGGGCGAACAGATCTTTCTGCACCTCCGGGTTCCGGAGTTTCCAGATCACGCCGTCGGTAAAGAAGTGGTGGATGCCGATGAACCAGCTGATGAGCACCGGAGCAATGCTGTCCGGACCCGCACCGAGGAGTGTTGACGCGGCGGCTTTCGCCGGACCCGGCACGAACAGGGTCACCAGAAACGTCACGCCCAGCATGACACCGCCGTAGATGAACATGTGCGAGATCGGGTTGTGCGCGGTATCGCGGGCGGCCCGGTTGAGTTCAATGCGCACCGGAAACTCCAGGTACTGAATGGAGTGCGCAAGCTGGACGAGGAACAGCCCGGCGAGTCCCCACCGCGCAATCGCCGCATACCAGATGAAGATCGAGACCCACGCAATTACGGCGCGGAACGGCGGGGCCTGCCCGGTCCGACTCCACATTCGGCCCAGCCCAGCGAAACCCATGACCGCCGCGAGCAGTGTGGCAGCGGAGGCAATTTTGTAAACAATGGTGAAGCCTTCGGGGTGCGTCAGCGTCGTATTGAGAAACCAGGCAAGATGCCAGCAGAGGAGGATGCGAAGCCCACCCCGGATGAGCCAATACTCCGTCCGGTCAAAGCGGACGCCGCGGAGGTGGGCGAACGACACCATCATGCCCCAGGCCTGGCCCGTGTAGTGCCAGGCGAGATACCCGCTGCCAACCGAGAAAAACGCGATCAGCATCAGACGTGAACCGTTGGCCGCCTCCACGAGCGCGAACACCAAACATGCCAGCATGATCAGTGGCACCCAGATCGTCGCCCACTTGTGCTTGAGCATCGTCTCCTTGTCCCGGTAGACGATTCGATACGAGGCCATGAAATGCGCGTAGTTGATGATGATCTGTAGCCAGACCACCGCGCCGATGGTCACGAATCCAATCTCGCCGCCACTGAGCAGCAGCGGAACGAAGACAATCAGGGACAGCCCGCCGACGCAGAGAAAATCCACGATCGGCGACAGGATCGAGGCCGAACGGGAAAGCGTCGTTGGGGTCGCGGCCCCTCGCACAGCAGATGTCATGGCCAGTCCTCAGTCAGGTACCGTGGAGGGCAGATAATGTCGGCAACGTCGGCGCGCCGCGTGTCCGCGCGGGGCCCCCGTGCACCATATTTATCATATCTACATGATGTTAGCCAGTAGGTTGGCCAACATACCCTCCACGGCGGGGCTGACACCCGCCGGCCAAGGCGACACCTAGGGTCGCACGGCCCGTCAGCCCGTCTTGAACACGAACAACCCCGCCCCGGTGACGAACGACGGGTCGCAAACGATGGGGTGTCCGTTGAATCCCGGGCCGATGACCGTCTGTTCCCTGCTCCACACGCGGCCGCCGTCGGTGCTGCGGTAGGCGACGATCGCGCCGGCACATACATAGAGGCGCGTCGCACCGTCGGGCGCAATCGCGAGTTCGGGAACGCCGCCGTACGTGAGCGTGGCCTCGCGCGTGAACGACAGGCCGTCCGCCGACCGGGCAATCACGGTCTGCTGACCAAAGGAAATCGCCATCAGCCAGGATCCGTCGGCGAGCGGGACGACACTGGGATCGGTGAACGACTCGCTCGTACTCCACACGAACGCCGGCCCGCGGGTGGTAAAGCGTACACCGTCGTCGGAGTCCGCGCTGCACATCGCCCGCGGCGTGCCCGTGGGTGCGCCGAAGCCATTGAGGTAGAACAACCGAACCTTGCCGCCTGGCACCGATTGCACGTCGGGATCGACGATGCCTGCCGGTGACGCGACACCATCGACCGTGATCGGACCAATCACCTGCGCCGTGTCCGCGACAATTCGTGCCACCCACGTCGCCCCGGCCGCGCCGTTCACGTAATAAATGAGAACGCTCCCGTCTGCGCGGCGAACGCCGTCGGGCACCGACGCGTGGTCGATCACCTGGTGCGGGTTTGTCAGCGTCAACCCGTTTGCGGTCCCCGCGACGACCGTCTGGTGGAAGTACGGCCCACTTGGATCGGTGATCGCCTGGCCATTGGAACTGGCGGTTGGCACGCACGAGACCGTGGCCCCCGGGATCGTCGGCGCCGGCGTGGAGGTCGCGCACGTCGCCGACGCAAGCCCGACCGCGGCCAGCGCGGTGGTCAGCATGAGACGTCGCATTGCAACACGTTGCATATGCAGGGTCAATAGTCCCGACGACACTCCGAGAGCAAGGGCGCGCGTCACCCGCTATGGCGCTTTTATCAGCTTGGCGACGTCAAACCCCTGCGCGGCGGCCACCGCCACCACCCGCTGGTACGTCGCGTCGTCGAGTTGCGGAGTGCGCGACAGGATCCACAGGTACTCGCGCCCCGGATCGCCGACGAGCGCAACGCTGTAGTCAGGGGCGAGGTCGAGGACCCAGTAGTTGCCCCACACCATCGGAATGAACGACAGGAAGGCGGGTGCAAACCGCACCTTGAGCCGCGACGTCGGACCTTTGGGGTCAGCGAGTCGCGCGCGCCCTTCGGCGGTCATCGAACTGGCGTCGGCGCGGACGCAGGTGTTCACCACGCGGATCGCGCCGTCGAGGAGCAACTCGTAGTCCGCGGTCGTCTGCCGATCGCAGGCTTTCTGAAAGCGGTTGGGGAGCCGGGCAACCTCGTGCCAGCGACCCATGTACCGGTTGAGGTCAACCGCAGGTACGGTCTGCACATCGCCGAGCGGGCCTTGCTGCGCACGCGCGACCGGCGAGATCAGCAGGGCGAGCGCTACGGCCTGGGTCAGCGTTCGAGTCATATGCGATTCCATATATGGATACGAGGCTCTGGTTATGAGAACAGTATTGTCTAAGTAGATCATAACAATATAGCTTGACATATGCTAGACAACGATCTATTGTCATCCCCATGAGCGATAACCAGAAGGCGGCTGCCGCCCGACACCCAATCCGGGTCGTCGCCGAACGAACGGGACTCAGCCCCCACGTGCTCAGGGCCTGGGAACGGCGGTATGGAGTGGTCGCCCCGACCCGAAGCGACGGCGGTCAGCGCTTCTACACCGACGACGACATCCACCGGCTCTCCCTGCTCGTCAAAGCCTCGCAGGTCGGCCGATCCGTCGGTTCCGTGGCTTTGCTTCCAACCAGCGAACTGGCGCGACTCGTCGCGCAGGACGCGGACCAGGGACAGGCGCGGCCAAGCCAGTCAAGCGATCACCGCGCGATGGCCCTCAAGGCCGTCCGGGACATGGCGCCCGACCGGCTTCAGTCGCTGCTGCGCCGGGCGCTTCTTTCGCTGGGCACGCCTGTCTTTCTCGATCAGGTGCTCTCGCCCCTGCTCGTCGACATCGGATCGGAGTGGCACGCTGGAAGAATCGGCATCGTGCACGAGCATGCCGCTTCCGCTGCCGTGCAGCAGCTGCTCGGATGGCTCATCCGCGAACTCGACGTGCTGACCGACGCACCCAGCGTCCTCCTCGCGACGCCGTCTGGCCAGCGGCATTCGCAAGGCGCGATGATCGCCGCCGCCGCCGCCGCCCATGATGGATGGCATGCCGTCTGGCTTGGCGCCGACCTCCCTGCCACGCAAATCGCCACCGCGGCACGAGAACACGGCGTCGACGTCGTTGGCCTGAGCGTCACGACTACCGACGACCTCGATGGCCTGCGATCGGAATTGCTCGAACTGCGCGTGACCCTCGCCCCCAATACGCCGCTCTACGTCGGCGGACTCGGCGCGGGAGTCCTGGAACGGCTCGACGGGATCGGCGAAGCCCGCGATCTGGCGCACTGGCGCAGCATCCTGCGGACGCACGCGCCGGCAAGCCACACGGCGGCCGCATGACGACCACAACCATCGCCCAGAATGGGTTGTCACGGCTGTTGCGCGCGGCTGCTCTGTGGTTCGATGCCGGCGCTGTCGCGGTACCGCCGTCGCCGACGGGCACGACCGCGAGGCGCGTCGAGTGGATTCGCGTCCTCCCGTTTGTCGGCATGCACGTGATGTGCCTCGGCGTGTTCGTCGTCGGCTGGAACCGCGGTGCCGTGGTTGCCGCGTTCGCACTCTACGTGGTCCGAATGTTCGCGATCACCGGCTTCTACCACCGCTACTTCTCCCATCGCACCTTCCGCACGAGCCGCGCTGCGCAGTTCGCCTTTGCCCTGATCGGCGCGAGCGCCACGCAACGGGGCCCGCTTTGGTGGGCCGCGCATCATCGCAAGCACCACCGCCATTCCGACACCGAGCGCGACGTGCATTCGCCGCGTCAACACGGGTTCTGGTGGAGCCACATGGGGTGGATCACGTCGGCGGAGAACTTCCCCACCGACCTGCACGAGGTCCGCGACATCGCACGCTATCCTGAACTGCGCTGGCTCGACCGGTTCGACATCCTCGTGCCCGTCGCGCTGGCGACGACGCTGTTCGTCCTCGGCGGCCTGCCCTACCTCATTTGGGGCTACTTCGTCAGCACCGTGGTGCTGTTCCATGGGACGTGCCTGATCAATTCGCTCGCGCACCAGATCGGAAGCCGCCGGTACGAAACGGATGACGACAGCCGGAATAGCCTCGCGCTCGCGATCATCACGCTCGGCGAAGGCTGGCACAATAATCACCATCGCTACCCGGGCGCGACGCGCCAGGGATTCTTCTGGTGGGAAATCGACCTCACCTACATGGGGCTCGTGGTGCTCAGCTGGTCGCGGGTCATCCGCGACCTGCGCCCCGTGCCCGCGCGACTGCTGCAGGCCAGCTGATGCGCATTGCCATTGTCGGAAGCGGCGTGTCGGGATTGGTCGCGGCGCGAATGCTTCATCCGGATCATGAGGTTTCGGTCTTCGAGGCCGACAGCCGCATCGGCGGCCATGTCCACACGTGGGATGTCGAATCGAGCGCGGGGACGCTGGCCATCGACTCGGGGTTCATCGTCTATAACGAGCGCAACTACCCCAACTTCACCCGGTTGCTCGCCGATCTTGGCGTCGCGACGCAGCCGAGCACGATGAGCTTCAGCGTTCGTCAGGACCAGGACGGAATCGAGTACAACGGTTCGACCCTGCGCCAACTCTTCGTGCAGAAGCGAAACCTCGTTCGTCCCGAGTTTTTGCGCATGGTCGCGCAAATCCTCCGCTTCAACAAGGAAGCGGTGGCCGTGGCCCGCTCGGGCAGCAGCGTGCTGTCGCTGCGTGACTTGCTCGACGCCGGCGGGTACTCGACCGCCTTCCGCGACTGGTATCTGCTGCCGATGGGATCGGCCATCTGGTCAATCCCTGCGGCGACGGTGCTCGACATGCCGGCGCCGTTCTTCGTGGATTTCTTTCATAACCATGGCATGCTCACGGTGGACGATCGGCCGCAGTGGCGCGTGGTCCGCGGCGGCTCGGCGCGCTACGTCGAATCGCTGGTCGCCGCGTTCCGCGACCGGATCCGGTTGAACACGCCAGTGCGCCACGTAGCGCGCTACGCCGAATTCGTCGAGATCAACGGCGAACGATTCGATCGCGTCGTCCTCGCCTGTCACAGCGACCAGGCGCTGGCCATGCTGTCTGACCCGACGCGCGCCGAGCGGGAGGTACTGCGCGCGTTGCCGTATCAGATCAACGATGCGCTGCTGCACACCGACACGTCGGTGCTTCCCCGGGCACGCTCGGCTTGGGGCGCCTGGAACTACCGCGTCGGGAGCGATTCGACCGCGCCGGCGGTCGTCACATACGACATGAACATCCTGCAATCGCTGAACGCTCCCGAGACATACTGCGTGACGTTGAACGGCGATGAGTACATCGACCCGGCGAAAGTCGTGGGCCAGGTGCGCTACCACCATCCGATCTTCGGGCCCGGCAGCATGGAAGCCCGAGCGCGACGCGCGGATGTGAGCGGTCCCAACCGGACGCACTACTGCGGGGCCTACTGGGGCAACGGCTTTCACGAAGACGGAGTGGCGAGCGCCATCGCCGCGGTGCGCGAAATCGAGGCGTCGATACCGGTTGAAACCTCGGCGTTGGTGGCGTGATGCATAGTTGCGTCTACCGGGGCACGATTCGTCATCGGCGGATGTTGCCAGTCGAGAACGAATTCCAGTACGGCATGTTCATGCTGTACCTGGACCTCGCCGAGCTGCCACATCTGTTCGACGGCCGCTGGTTATGGTCGGCGCGTCGCCCGTCGCTGGCCTGGTTCCGGCGCGCCGACTACCTCGGCGACCCGGCGGTGCCGCTCGAAGCCGCGGTGCGCGACCTGGTCGAGGCGAGGACGGGGCGACGCCCAGCGGGGCCGATCCGCCTCCTCACGCATCTCCGCTACTTCGGCTACATCCAGAATCCGGTCAGCCTCTACTACTGCTTCGACAAATCCGGCGGGTCGGTCGAGACCATCGTCGCCGAGATCACCAACACGCCCTGGGGCGAGCGCCATGCCTACGTGCTGCCGGCGACCCCCGGTTCGTCGCGTCATCGCATTCGCCACGATAAGCAGTTCCATGTATCACCGTTCATGCCCATGGACCACGACTACGACTGGGTGTTCTCGACGCCCGATCGTGGACTCACGGTGCACATGGAGAATCTCGATGGCGAACGGCTCGCATTCGACGCGACGCTTGTGCTCCGTCGCGAGCCGCTGACCGGCGCCACGCTCGCCTCCTGTCTGGCCAGCTATCCGTGGATGACAGCGGCCGTCGTGGTGGGCATTTACTGGCAGGCTCTGCGCCTCAAGCTCAAGGGCGCGCGCTTCTATCCCCATCCCAAAACCCGAGGACCCGATGTCTCTGCTGTCATCGCTCGCTAGGCGGGCCGTCAACGCGCGGCTGGCGAGACTTCGCCGCGGCCACTTGACGCTCACCGATGGCTCGCAGACCACGAGCTGGGGCGATCCATTGAGCCCGCCGATCGGAATCATCGTGTGTGATCAGCGGTTTTACGCTGCCATCGCATTCGGAGGCTCGGTTGGAGCCGGCGAGGCCTATGCCGACGGGTGGTGGACCACGGACGATCTCACAGGCGTCGTCCGGCTGATGCTCAAGAACCGCGACATCCTCGACGATCTCGAGACCGGTTGGGCCTGGCTGTCGCAACCCGCTCGGTGGCTGGCGCACGCACTCAACGCCAACACCCGTCGCGGCAGCAAGCGAAACATCGGCGCCCACTACGACTTGTCGAATGATTTCTTCGCGCTTTTTCTCGATGACTCACTGACCTACTCATGCGGTGTGTTCGAGCGTCCCGGTGCGTCGCTTGCTGACGCTCAGGCGGCGAAATACGCGCGAATGGCGGCGCTGCTCGAGCTCCAGCCGACCGATCACGTGGTGGAAATCGGTACCGGATGGGGTGGCTTCGCGATTCATGCGGCGTCGCGCTTCGGGTGCCGAGTCACGACGACGACGATCTCCGAAGAGCAGTACCGGGTCGCCGTGCAGCGCGTCGCCGCCGCCGGACTTCAGAATCTGGTGACGGTGATCCAGTCCGACTATCGCGACCTGACGGGCACGTACGACAAGCTGGCGTCGATCGAGATGATCGAGGCCGTCGGCCACGAGTACTTCGGCACCTTCTTCGCGAAGTGCACCGAACTGCTGGCTCCGAACGGGCGGGCGGCGATCCAGGCGATCACGATCGCCGACGAGCGATACGAGTCGGCGCGTCACGAAGTGGACTTCATCAAGCGTCACATTTTTCCCGGCAGCTGCATTCCCTCGCGCGAGGTGCTTGGCCGCGCGGCTGCGGAGGCGGACCTCGCCATCGTCCACGCGGACGAGATTGGGCTGCATTACGCCGAGACGCTCTGTCGCTGGCGCCTGAACATGCGTGCCAACCGGGACCGGATCGCGACGCTTGGCTTCGACGACCGCTTCCAGCGACTGTGGGAGTTCTACTTCTGCTATTGCGAGGGCGGCTTCCTCGAGCGCGCGATCGGCACGGCGCAACTCGTGTTCGCCAAACCGGCCGCGAACATCTCCGCACCGCTCCCCGTACCGGCCGTGCCGGACATGGAGGCCGCGTGACGATCGCTGTTCTGGCGCTCACCGCCGTCGGCATCGCGCTGCTGCTCGCCCTGTGGGCGATTCAACTACGCACCCACGACGCGGCAACGGCCGATATCGGCTGGACGATCCTCGTTGCCGGAGGCGCGATCGCGGCCGGCGTGCTCGTTGACGGCGATCCGTCGCGGCGACTCCTCGTGGCATCGTTGGTCGTCGTCTGGGCCGCGCGCCTCGGATTCTATCTGCTGCGCGATCGCGTGTTCGCCGGCCGCGGCGAGGATGGACGCTACCGCGCGCTGCGACAGCATTGGGGCGATGGCGCGTCGCGGAACTTCCTGTTCCTGTACCTGGGTCAGGCGTTCGTCGCGACGCTGTTCATCGCGCCGGTCGCGGCAGCGATGCGCGGTGGTCCGCTCGACCTCTTCGCCATCGCCGGCGTGATCGTCTGGCTGGTGGCGGTCGGTGGCGAAGCACTCGCCGATCGGCAGCTGGCGCGGTTCCGCGCCGACCCGTCCACGCGGGGCACCGTGTGCCGTGTCGGGCTGTGGCGATATTCGCGCCATCCGAACTACTTCTTCGAGTGGATCAACTGGTGGGCGTATGTGCTCATCGGACATCTCGCACCGCTGACGCTGCTCGGACCGGCGGCGATGCTGCTGTTCCTGTTTCGTATCACCGGCATTCCCTACACTGAGCAGCAGGCGCTGCGGTCCCGTGGCGACGCGTACCGCGCTTATCAGCGGTCAACCAGCGCGTTCGTCCCGTGGCCGCCACGGGGAGGGGTCGCGCGATGAGCTACCGCCTTTACCGCCACATCGTCGTCGGTGGCACCCTCCCGGAAGTGTTCGAGGAAGGCAAGCCGTTCGCGGTCGAGCGGCAACTGAATGCCATTTTCGACTATCGCGCCGCGCAGATCAAGCGGCGATTCCCTTCTTCGTCCGCGAAAGCGGCCCATCTGGTGCACTCATGAATCCGCTCGCGTTCTTCAAACTCTACGCCATCGGCGTCGCCCTGTGCTTCGGCCTTGACCTTGTCTGGCTCGGACTGGTGGCGAAGGATTTCTACCAGCGACATATCGGCCACCTGATGCGTCCCGACATCCAGTGGGTGCCGGGCGTTCTGTTCTACGTCATCTACGTCGCGGCGTTGGTCGTGTTCGTCGTGCAGCCGGCACTGGAGAAGCAGTCGCTCGCTCGCGCGATCGGCTTCGGCGCGTTCTTCGGCCTGGCCGCCTACGCGGCGTTCGACCTGACCAGCCTTGCCCTGCTCAAGGACTTTCCGGTCGTGGCGGCGGTCGTGGACCTCGTCTGGGGAGCGTCGCTTTCCGCGGTCGTGAGCGCGGCGGTCTACTCGGCGGCCCGCTTCGTTCTCTAGCGGCTAGTGGTCGATCCGTGCGGCAACAGCGTGTCGAGGATGAATCGGGGCACCATTCCCCGATCCGCGTAACGTTTGCGCAGCGTCGCCGGGAGCGACCCGAACCCGCGGATCGTCTTTCGGCACGCCCCGCAGCCGCACTTGCACCGCATCGTCCAGATGTCGTCGTCACCCAGCAAGGTCGAGTAGTCGATCGCTATTTCCTGCCTTGGTCGAATCGCCCTGCTGGCAAACAGGAACAGGCGGTTGTTGGTCTTTCGAATCGCCGCATTCGGCTCGCATGAGTGGTTGAGGTAGGCACCAGCCCGTATGCCCGGATCGAGATAGGTCTCCGGCCCGAACCGAAAGCAGTTATTGGCGAAGGTGCCGCCCGCCTTGGTCACGACGTTTGCCGGAAAGATGCGCCCGGCGATCCGGACAATCACCTGATTCCGCCGATATTGCTTCGTCGCGAACAGGCCGAGGCCGTTCCGCGCCCGCCCGACATTCAGTCGTGCGTAGCCCATGCTCCGCCGCGCTTGGCAGGTCGCTCGGCATGAGGTGCTGCACCGGTCGCCAAGAACGCCTCCGCTGATCGTGAGTTTTCAGTTGCCACTGCAGTCCACCCTATCGCTCTCGCCGCCCCGGTCGTACCTTCGATCCGCTTACCGCCCCCCGGTCGGGCGCCCCATTCAGATAATATGTCGGCCTCACTCCTTCGCGCTGCGGTGGGCTCCACGCTCGCCCTCGCCACGATCGTTTTTCCACGGCAGCGGGCACACGCTCAGACGCCGATGACCGGGGTCGAGCAGGCGCGCCGCGATAGCCTCCGCCGCCCGTACACCGCCGGGGATATCGAGTTCATGTCGGGCATGATCAGCCACCACGCGCAGGCGGTGAAAATGGCGGGCTGGGCCGCGTCCCACGGCGCGAACAGGTCGCTACAGATCTATTGCGGCCGAGTCGCAATGGCGCAAACCGCCGAAATCGGCCTGATGCAAGACTGGTTGAAAGATCGCAACAAGCCGGTGCCCGCGGCCGACGCACGTGGCATGAAGATGACCATGTCCGGAATGGAGCATTTCATGATGATGCCGGGGATGCTCACCGACGCGCAGATGGCGCAGCTCGACTCGGCGCGCGGCATCACATTCGACCGCTTGTTTCTGACATTCATGATCCAGCATCATCGGGGCGCGGTCACCATGGTCGACACCCTGTTCAACACCGCAGGGGCCGGACAAGACGAGATCGTGTTCAAGTTTGCCAACGACGTGCAGGTCGATCAGAGCACCGAGATCGCCCGCATGGAGCAGATGCTCGCCGCCCTTCCGCCCCCGACGGCGCGCTCGCCGCGCCGAGACTGACCCTTATGCCCCACCCTGTTCGTTCGGAACGTTCCCCTCACTTTCTGGAAACACTCATGGCCCCGGCTTCAAGGATTCACCGCTCTGGCACGCGACCGATCACGTCGGCGTTTCTCGCCGTATTCTCATTGGCGATCATCGGCTGCGCGGGCTCGTCGTCGTCAGGCTCGATGGCCTCCGGAGCGTCGCCGCTCCCGACTGCAGACATGTCCGCGCCGATTATCGTGGCTCCTTCGCCCGATCCTCGTGTCGGCCTGAAGGCGGGGCTTCAGGACGCCGCTTCGGCATCCTGGAACATGAAGTTGATCTCGCACACACCGTCGCCGCAGGGCTTCGCCGGCATCACCAACTCGGACCTCGGTTTCTCGGGGACCAACGTCATCCAGGGCAACTACAACGGCTTCCAGATCTGGGACATCGCGAACCCTCTGGCGCCGCGGTTGCGCATCGGAACGATCTGTCCCGCATCGCAGAGCGATGTGTCGGTCTACAAGAATCTGATGTTCGTGTCGGCCGAGTCGGGGACAGCGCGGCTCGATTGTGGAACACAGGCACCAACCGAAGTGGTGAGCAAAGACCGAATCCGGGGTCTGCGCATCTTTGAAATCAGCGACATCGATCATCCGAAGTACCTGGCCAACGTGCAGACGTGTCGCGGTTCGCACACGCACACGGTGGTCCATGACCCCAAGGACGACAAGAACGTCTACGTCTACATCTCGGGGACATCGGGGATCAGGCCGTCCGAGGAACTGCAGCGGTGTAATGACAACCCGTGGGACCCGAACAACTCCAATTTCCGCATTGAAGTCATCAAGATTCCTCTCGCCCATCCAGAACAAGCAGAGGTCGTAAGCTCCCCGGCGATCTTTGCCGACCCGACCTCCGGCGCAGCCGATGCCCTGCTCTATCCGCGGGCCCACGGCGCCTCGCCGGCAGATACGGCCGGTAACCGCGCCCGAGCACAGTTTGACGCCGCACGCGCTACCCTTGCGCCTGTAACCGCGACCTCGATTGGAGCGGATTCCGCGCGCTGCATTGCACAGATCGATTCGTTGGCCCGGCTCTTTGGCGTCAACCCGAACGCTGGGCGGGGCGGCGGGCGCGGTGGACTGCCCGGAGGAGGATGCGGCCCAGCCGGAGGCGGCGGCGGACGTGGTGGGCGGGGCGGCGGACGCGGTGGAAACGCCGGGCCGGTAACGCACGCTGATTCGGCCCGCGTCAGCTTCACCGCAGGCGTGGCCACGCTCGCGCCGTTGACCGCGATGTCGCGCAAGGCCGACACAACGGCCTACCGGCAGCAAGTCGACGCGCTGGCAAAGAAGTTCGGCGTCGCATCGCCATTTGCGCCGCGCGCGCTGACGCAGTGCCATGATATCACAGCCTACCCGGCGGTCGGATTGGCCGGCGGTGCCTGCGCCGGCATGGGGCTGCTACTCGACATTCGCAATACCGCGAATCCGAGGCGTATCGCCGAGGTCGCCGACTCGAACTTCTCGTTCTGGCATTCGGCGACGTTCAGCAACGACGGGTCGATGGTGCTGTTTTCCGATGAGTGGGGTGGCGGTGGCGCGGCCTACTGCCGCAAAGACGATCCCAAGGAGTGGGGCGCGGACGCGATCTTCAAGATCGTGAACGGCAAGATGGTGTTTCAGAGCTATTACAAGTTGCCGGCGCCACAGACGCAGCTCGAGAACTGCGTTGCCCACAACGGATCGCTGATTCCGATTCCCGGCCGCACGATCATGGTGCAGGCGTGGTATCAGGGCGGGCTGTCGATCTTCGAATGGAGTGATCCGAAGCACCCGCATGAGATCGGCTACTTTGACCGCGGCCCGAACGATTCGACGCGGGCGATGGGGGGCGGCTTCTGGTCGGTGTACTGGTATAACGGCAAGATCATTGGATCGGAGATGCAGCGCGGCCTCGACATCTTTGAGTTGACCCCGAGCGCGGCGATTTCGCAGAATGAAATCGACGCCGCGAAGTCCGTGCACATGGATTTCGCCAACCCACAGGATCAGCCGCTGTTCATGTGGCCGGCGACGTTTGCGCTCTCGCGGTCGTACACGGACCAGCTCGAGCGGTGGAAGGGTCTCTCGGCCGACAAGGTTGCCGCAGTGAGGACCGCTCTGCAGAGCGCAGAGGGCATGTCGGGTTCGGCGCGTCGGGATGCGCTGAACACGCTGGCGACGCAAGTCAGTGGGTATCAGAGCGGGTCGTCTGATCCGGCTCGGGTGCAGTGGCTGGCGACGTCGCTCAAGGATCTCGCGAAATAAGAATCGTCGGCCCGTTGCTGGGCTGACAATAGCATCACCGATTGCAACAACAGTGCCGCCGGCCGGTTTGGCCTGCGGCATTGTTGTTCCGGTACTTAGTATTGCTGATATGCCGAAATCGCGCTCCCAGACGTTAGGCGAGGAAATCGCCAATAGCATCACTCATGGTGTTGGAATGCTCGTGAGCATCGCCGTGATGCCTCTGCTGATCATCGCGGCCGCGCGAACGCACGATGCGTGGCGTGTCGTGTCGGTGAGCGTGTACGCGACGACGCTCATCCTGCTGTACACGGCGTCGACGCTCTATCACGCGTTGCCCGTTGGACGCGCAAAAGCGGTTTTCCAGCGACTCGACCACGCGGCGATCTACCTGCTCATCGCGGGGACCTACACGCCGTTCGTGCTCGTTCCGCTGCGCGGTGGCTGGGGTTGGGCGTTGTTTGGCGTCGTTTGGGGACTCGGCATCGCTGGGGTCGTGCTCAAGTCCACACTCGGCCCGCGACTGCCCGCACTTTCTACCGCTATGTACCTGGGGATGGGATGGATGGCCGTCATCGGAGCGGGTGTCCTCATCAAGCACGTTCCGGCACCAGGCCTCGCATGGTTGGCGGCCGGCGGACTGCTCTACTCGGGAGGCGTCGCGTTCTACGTCTGGGAGCGCCCACGATTCACCCACGCCCTCTGGCATGTCTGCGTGCTCGGAGGGAGCGGGGCGCATCTGGCCGCCGTGTACTGGTACGTGCTGCCCATGTCGCGCCTCTCCGCCTAGTCGATACGGCGCCCGCACTGGAAACTCATTCCTGGAACTACGACCCATGCGTTACATCGTCGCCTGCCTCGCCCCCGCCCTCGCCTTCGCCTTCGCGCATGCCCTGCATGCCCAACAGCCAGCTGCTGCACCGACTGTAATTCCGCCAGCCGCTGAGCAAATCCTGGCAGCGGTCACGGCTCTGCCCGACGACATGCGGGCAGGCGCAACCGTACTCGGCTACGCGACCGCCGGAAAGCTGATCACCCTCCGTGCAGGCAAGAACGACATGATCTGCCTCGCACCGGAACCGGCCGCCAAGGGCTTTCACTCGGCGTGCTATCACAAGGGAATGGAGCCGTTCATGGCGCGCGGGCGCGCGTTGCGCGAGCAGGGAGTGACCGGAGCGCAGGTCGATACCGTGCGGTTCGCCGAAGTGAAGAGCGGCAAGATCAAGATGCCGACCCAGCCGTCGATGCTCTATCAGATCTTTGGCGGAACGTTTGATCCGGCGACGGCCAAGGTGACCGGAGGCAACTCGCTCTTCGTCACCTACATCCCGTTCGCGACTCCCGAGACCACCGGGCTATCGGCCAAGCCGACGGAGAACGGGCCGTGGATCATGTACCCGGGGACGCCAAAGGCGCACATCATGTTTACGGGAAAGATGTAGTCCCTGGAGCCATCGCCAATGCGCACGACTATTTCGTTGATCGCAGCCTCGACCCTCGTCGGCTCAGTCGCTCTTGGGCAGAAGCCGGCAGATACAGAAGTCTGGCTGCCAGTGCCGCCGATCGTCACGCCCGGCCGCACGAACGCCGATCCGCCATCGGATGCGGTCATTCTGTTCGACGGACGCAACCTCGACGGGTGGATCTCTGCCGCAGACGGCTCGCCGGCGCGCTGGATCGTCGCGGCCGGCATCGTCACCGTCAATAAGCAGAGCGGCGACATCAAGACCAAACGCCTTTTCGGGAGCTACCAACTCCATATCGAGTGGAGGATCCCCGAGACAATCACCGGCACGGACCAGGCGCGCGGCAACAGCGGCGTCTACCTCGCCTCGTTCGACAGTGGAGGATATGAGCTGCAGGTGCTCGACTCCTACAACAACACCACGTACGTGAACGGGCAGGCGGGGAGCATCTACAAGCAGTTCCCGCCGCTCGTGAACGCGGCGCGCAAACCGGGCGAGTGGCAGAGCTACGACGTTGTCTGGACGGCGCCGACATTCAAGAACGACGGCTCACTCAACACCCCGGCCTTCGTCACCGCGTTTCACAACGGGGTGTTGATCCAGGACCACGTCGCGCTGCGCGGCGTGACCAAGTACATCGGGGCACCGGGGTACACGCACCATGGACCGGCCGCGATTCTCCTCCAGGCGCATGGGGATCCGAGTCCGCCGATCAGCTATCGGAATATCTGGGTACGGGAGCGCAAATAGAGTCGCGGGGAAGAGCCCGAAGGGAACCGCGCGGCTCTCGGCTGGCGGCCGTCGTGCTACGGCCCACGGCCGTCGGCTACGGCCCGCAGCTATTGTGCTACGGCTGACGGCTATCAGCTACGGCTAGCGGCTAGCGGGTCGGCTATCCGTATTCAATTCGGCCGACGGGGACGCCGATGGCCGATGACAGCCCGAGAGCCGAGAGCCGATAGCCGACGGCCGTAGCCGATAGCTGATAGCGGTAGCCGACAGCTGATAGCTGATAGCGGTAGCCGACAGCTGATAGCTGATAGCGGTAGCCGACAGCCGAGGGCCGTAGCAGACAGCCGAAGACCGTAGCAGACAGCCGAGGGCCGTAGCCGACGGCCGCCAGCCGAGAGCCGAGCGGTTCCCTCTTTTCCCCCCTACGGCACCACAGTCGGCAGTCCTGCCGCCTTTCTTTTCGCATTGAGCGCGGCCAATCCCGTCGTGCTCAACGCAGTCCACTTCTTCATCGCGGCACCGGCCTCAGTCTTTGCATTCGTCGCTGCCTCCAGTCGAGTCGCGGTCGGCGCCATTTCGGCACCTGCGAATCCATTCGCGGCACCGATCAATGCTCCGCTCGCTCCACTGAGAGTCGGCGCAGGTGCCGGACCAGCTGGCCCACCGCGACCGCCACGGCCTCCACCCGGAGGTCCACCCCCACCGCCGCGGCCACCACGGCCGCCACCACCGCCGACGGCTCCCGGCGGCGCGAGTGAATCGACCTGCGCCTTGAACGCAACGATGTCCGGGCCGCTCACGGCATCGAGCCTGGCAGAAAGCGCGCGCGCCGCCGTGTACGCGTCATTGGCCGACACCGCGCCCATATACAGATCGTGTGTGAGCGTGTTGAGCTGCGCCATCACCAGCGCCGGCAGCTTGACGCGCGGATCGAGCTTCAGCGTCAGCGGCTGGGTGTACGACGCGCCGTCAACCGTGAGGCGAACCGTATACGTTCCCGGCGGCGCCCATGGGGTGCCAACGTTCGGGAATGTGCGATAGGGAACGGCGCCTCCCCCTGGTCCATACCCTGCTTCGGAACCAATCGGATCGTAGTGGAGGTCCCACGCGAACCGATGTGCACCAGCGCTCGTGCCCACGACGAGCGGCGGCGCCGGCCAGTAGAGCGGCAGTCCGCAATCGGCCGCATTGGGTGTCGTCTGGCAGATCTTGTT
>Ga0315281_10001961_pt1 | contig 30567 bp, 26 predicted proteins | sample YL17G07_0_MG_FD_204540 | JGI IMG/M metagenome (GOLD analysis project Ga0315281, IMG submission 204540) | Sediment microbial communities from Yellowstone Lake, YNP, Wyoming, USA - YL17G07_0 | ecosystem: Environmental > Aquatic > Freshwater > Lake > Sediment | place: USA: Wyoming | collected...
GCACCATCCACACCAAAAGAAAAGACCTGCTCGAAAACGTTATCGCCGGGACCGAGGAAACGACGACGGGCGTCATGCGGCTGAAGAGCATGGCCCGAAACCACGTGCTCCGCTATCCGATCATCGCCGTCAACGACGCCGATACCAAACACTTGTTCGACAATCGCTACGGCACGGGACAGAGCACGATCGACGGAATCTTGCGCTCGACCAACATCCTCATGGCCGGACTGAATTTCGTCGTCGCCGGCTATGGCTGGTGCGGTCGGGGAGTCGCCACCAGGGCCCGCGGCGCTGGCGCCAAAGTCATTATTACCGAGGTCGACCCTTTGCGGGCGCTCGAAGCCGTGATGGATGGGTATCAAGTCCTGCCCATGAGCGAAGCTGCGAAAATAGGAGACGTCTTCGTGACGGTGACCGGCGATAAAACCATTATCGGCCGCGAACATATCCTGAAGATGAAAGACGGCGCCATCGTCGCCAACTCAGGCCATTTCAACGTCGAAATCGATATCCCCGCTTTAGAGGCCCTTTCCAAAAGTAAGAGAACCATCCGTCAGTCTGTCGAGGAATACACCCTCAGAAGCGGCCGGAAGATTTATCTTCTGGGCGAAGGCAGGCTGATCAACCTGGCCGCGGCCGAAGGCCATCCGGCGATCGTCATGGACATGAGCTTCGCCAATCAGGCTTTGTGCGTGCTTTACATTGTCAAAGAAGGAAAGAAACTGGAAAAGGCGGTGTATTCTGTGCCGCGAGAAATCGATGCGGAAATCGCCCGGATGAAGTTGAAAACCATGGGCATCAAAATCGACACACTGACTCCAGAGCAGAAAAAGTATTTGGCGGATTGGGAAGAGGGGACTTAAACCGGGGCGTTGAGCCGAGAGAAATCAGCCCCTAGAATCAAGAGAGCTTGTGCAGTCATCAAGCGATCCCGATTATGCATAATTGCTTGGGCACAAATGCCCGGACAAGAAATCGGCGCAAGTTTTTAGGCAGACCTCTTAACAACGCTTCGGAAGCGATCAGCCGCCTCAGAGAAACCTCCTGATATTGTCCATGAATACGTCTGCAGGCAGACCATGATCCGTATCCGGTTGACCTTAAAACATCTGCCAGTTCACGGTATGTCCATTCCTTGATATGGAAACCTTCAGGTTCATCCGAAAAAAATGCCGAGATGTCGTGCGGTCCCCAGAAAGCATGGGGAGTTCTGAAGATGTAAAGACCACCGGGTTTAAGAATATCCTTGACAAGACGGAAATGATATTCGACATCGTCCAGACACAGGTGCTCGATAAATTGATCGCTGAAGACCACGTCGAGCGAGCGCTTCTCTGTCGCAAGATGATAGCCGTCGTAAAGAATCAGCTTGAAGTTATCCGGTATTGGAGCTTTGGGGGTCGATTGATCAGATATGTCAATGGCATAAACTTGTTTGACATGACGACACATATAAAGGGAGAAGGCACAGTCGCCCGGCGCGAATTCGGCAAATATTGTTGATTTGTTTATATATTTTTGTACGACAAGAAACTTGGCTGCATTTCTGGCCTGTGCTGCCGCACTATCGCTTCGATGGACCAACCGGGGATGGTCAGGCACTTTGCTGAAAAGCTCGTCGTACATAACGGAATAGAGCTTTGTCCGCTCCCCGCGGGTTGATTGCTTGAGCTTTTGGGCGAGCGCCTTCTCTACTATATAGTGATTTTGAATCTGCTTAAGCGTCCTTCCCTCGGGAAGCTTTTTTCGGAGCTTAAAAAAAGAACCGGGAGATTTGAAATCTCCCCTGGCGGACATCAGTGTTTTCCTAGGAGAAGCATTTTCATCTTTTCATTGGCAACAGCTATCATCCGTATAAAGGTCGCTAATCAATATTTGCGACACCGATTCGCAGCCATTCTGTTCTTGATGAAAAAAAGTTTACCCCTCCATAGCCGAATATGCCGCGCCAATCTTTATGTTCACTCAGCCAGCGGTACGTGTCCCCATTTACATGATGGAAACACAAGGCAGAGAAGGAATTTCTTTTCCTTTGCCACAATAATTTTCTCCTTTTTTTATCGCAGAGGGCAAAAGTTGACGTCCTGGACAAAAGATATCACCCGACCAGAATCATTGTCAATTGCTTATAAATAGAAAAAAATGCATGAAAGAAGTTGGAAAAGACCGTCTATTTTGTAATAAAATATCTTCCTGACGTCTTTTCTGGCATAGAAATTGCTGAATTCTCCGGATGCGAAATTCGATAAAGCTTCAGGGCGGCGATGGCCCATGCCGGGATCGGAGGGAGTAAAGCCGCCGGAAAAATTGTCAATGAATATTACAAATGGGGAAAAAATGACCGTGGATTTCCTTCTTTACTCACGTCCCTATGCTGCTTTGGGAAAAGATGAGGCTCATCCGGGGACGGTCAATGTTTGGATCATTATTTTGCTTCTGAACATGATTTTCTTCGCCCCAGGCTGCGCGTTATTCAATAGCAAAAAAACCGATCCTTTTTACGAGTCGTTTTACGAAAAAGCCAGACTGATCATGACGGATGAGGAAATCAAAATCTACGAATTCCAGGAGGATAAAGAGTCCAAAGAGGAGTTCATTCGTGAATTCTGGAAGATAAGGGATCCCGATCCGTCGACCGAAGAAAACGAGGCCAAAACCGAGTTTGAAGAACGTGTGAGGTACGCCAGCCGCTGGTTCAGCTGGACATCGGCCAGAAGCTATCGGGAGGACTATGAGCCGACGAAAGCCGAAAGAGGTTGGGATTCGGACATGGGGAGAATTTATATCGTCCTCGGGCCTCCGGATATTATCGTCCTCGAAGGCCGAGAGGTGGTGTTCGAAGGAAATTTCGACCGGAGGCGCCTGTCCGGAAGTAGATCGGCTGAGACGTGGTATTACTATACCTATAGGCTTACCCTCAATTTTTACGGTTTTAATCTGGATTGGCAAAGTGCGACCGGCCCTGATTTGCATTTGGCGCTGGAGACGGCCAAGTTAAACTGGCTAGGCTCCGGTTATCAAGGCGATCTCCAGCACAGCCTAAAATTCAAAACGAAATATAAGGCGGATAAAATCGTGATCCAGATTCCGCCGACGCGCCTCAGTTTCAAGGAAGAGGACGGGAAGCTTTACGCCAAGTTTAAAATCAACATTACCGTTTATCGAGATCATAAAAAAGTGGACACGCTGAAAGAAGAGAAAACCATAGAAGAGACCGAAGAGAGTTTAATGAAAAAGGACGAACTCCGCTTGGAAATTCCCTATGTGCTTTCCGACAAAGGGGCTTATGTTTTTGATATTCTCATACAAGATCTGTCGTCGACGGTGGCTTACAAATATAGGGATCTGCTCAAGGTCCGCCGCTGAAAATCAAAAGCCACGGACACTAAGATCATCGCCCTCACGGCTGAGCAAAAAATGTTTGCCGGAATGAAACAAGGGCACCTCATCTGGTGACAGATACGTGTGCTTCTGCAACCGTAGAAATAGCGCGACAGGCGGACGTTCATTTTAACTTTATTCTACTGAGAAGATCGTTGACTTTGCTTTTCAGATCCGCGTTCTGAGCGTTCGGTGACTTTTTCTCCAAGGCTAGCAGGATTTTCTCCAAGATCTCTTTGGCCTTAGCAAAATCCTCTTTTTTAAAGTATGTGACGGCCAGATTAAACTTGACGTTCTGCTCATCGGGGGCGATCCGGAGCGCCTGCTCGTAACTGGCGACGGCCTCATCGAGCTTCCCTTGGCCCTCAATAATAAGCCCCTGGAGATTGAGCGCCAGAACCGACTTGTTGTATTTTTGCAGGGATTTTTGAACGTAGGCCAGGGCGGTGTCGAGCTGATTTTTAGAATAATAGAGCTTGGCTAGGTTATAGCTGGCGTTATAATTCGCGTCGATGGCCAAGGCCTTTTTGTATTCCTCCTCGGCCTTATTCAGGGCGTCCGATTCCTGATAGGCCATGCCGAGGTTGTTATGCGCTTCAGAAAAATTGGGATTGATCTCGACGCACTTCTCAAAAGCTTTCGTCGCTTCCGCCAAATTCCCTTTCATCATGTGGGCCAGCCCGAGCAAGTTGTAGGAAAGGTAATGGCGGGGATCGACCGTCAGAGCCTGGTTGAGATACTTGAAGGCCTCGTCCATCAAACCGTACTGCATGCAGACAGCGGCCTTATCATACTGATATTGCGGATCTTTTTCGCGCTGCTCGGCCAGCCTCTGCTGTGACGAAACGCAGGAGGAAAGCATGATGGCCGCCGCTAAAACCAAAAGTGAAAAAATCTTAAGCTTCATCGAATTCCCCTTTTTTTAAGATTCGGCTTTGAGCTTTCTCGACATGAGGTCCGCCAAGGCTTTTCGCGGCTCTTTATTCTCATATAAAATCAAATACATCTGCTCCAGGATGGGCATTTCAACACACGCCCGCTTCGCCAGTTTGTACGCCGAATACGTTGTGGCGATGCCTTCGGCCACGGTCCGCTGGCCGGAGATAATCTCAGCCAGAGTCTGGCCTCTGCCCAGCTCCCATCCGACGTGCCGGTTGCGGCTGAGCTGCCCGGTGCAGGTCAGAACAAGATCACCCATTCCCGCCAATCCGAAAAAGGTTTCCTGTTGAGCGCCGAGCTGAAGCCCCAAGCGCGTGATTTCGGCCAAACCCCTGGTCATAAGAGAAGCCCGAGAATTATGACCGAACGCCAGGGCGTCGGAGATTCCAGCCGCAATGGCGATGACGTTTTTTAAAGCGCCAGCGATTTCAACCCCGACGACGTCCCGGCTGGTGTAAATCCGTAAAATCTGGCCGGAGATGAGACGCTGAATTTTTTTGGCCCTGTCCGCATCGGCTGAAGCCAAAACAAGAGCCGTCGGATGCTCCTGGGCGACTTCTTTGGAAAAACTGGGCCCGGAAAGAACGCCGAGTGAGGGAAGCAAGCGGGCACCGAAGACTTCGGCCATGACCTCGGTCATGCGGAGATGAGTCTTCTTCTCGATTCCTTTCGTCAGACTGATCACGGTCTGATGGGCAGAGAGATACGGAGCGATTCGACCGTAGATTTTCCGGCAGAATTGCGAAGGCACGGCGATAAAAACAAGGTCGGCCTCCTCGACGGCCTCGTCAAGGTCATGATGGCAGGTCACTTCGGCTGGAAATTTAAAACCAGGGAGAAAAACTTTGTTCTCATGCTCTTTGAGCGCGGCATCACATATTTCCGGTTCGCGGATCCAGAGCTTTGTCCGGATGTTATGACGGCCGAGGTAACGGGCAAAGGCCGAACCCCAACTGCCGCCCCCGATGACACCGGCCTTCATGGTGCGATCCGTTCCTTTTGACCGAGTTTCCTTTCCGTTCCTTTGATCAGTCGTTTCATATTTTCCCGATGCCTAAACAGAATAACCAAAAGAATGGGAAGACTCAAGAGGACGAGGTTCGCTGGCAGTTGCAACAGCCAGAGGAAAAGCGGAAAAAACAGCGCGGCTAGAATCGACCCCAGAGAGACGTAACGGGTGAGGCCCACGGTGATGATGAAAACGACCAGGCTCAGGAGGGCCGGCAAGAGGGCCAACGAGAACATCGCTCCGCCGGCCGCGGAGAGTCCTTTTCCGCCTTTAAAGCCGATATAAACGGGAAAACAGTGGCCGACGACGGCCAGAGAAGCGCAGAGCGCCGCAAACCCGATATCATGAAATATTTTCATAGCGAGAAACGCGGGACAAAACCCTTTGAGGAGATCGACAAGCGCCACGGGAACGGCATAGCGCCAGCCCTTCAGCCGAAGGACGTTGGTGGCGCCGGTGGCCCGGCTTCCGAAGCTGCGAATATCTTTTTTTTCGCTCGCCCGGAAGAGGATATACCCTGTGGGAAATGCGCCGACAAGATAGGAGAGAAACGCAAAAAGGATTTTCATGCGAGTTCACCTTCCGCCAGGTGCGAATATTCGGCGCCGCTGGGCTTGAGGGTGCTCTTAAAAAAAGTTATTTTTTTGACGGCCATGTCGCCAAAATCCGCGTCTTTTCGTTTTTCCAGCTCGGCCATGACCTCGCCCAGATTCAAAGAGGATTTTACGCGGCCGAGGGTTAGATGGGGATGGAACGGCCTTTCTTCTTTAGGAAATCCCAATCGTTCAAGCTTGGATTCGAGGCAGGCCTGAAGATTCATAAGTGCGGGTTCTTCAATGATGCCGATCCAGAGGACACGGGGATTTCTGGCGTTGGCCGGAAAGAAGCCGGTTCCCCTCAAAGAAAGGGGAAAAGAACTGGATATGGAACAAACGTTTTTCAAGATCTCCGCGATGTTCACGGCTTGGTCTTCATCAATTTCACCTAGAAATTTGAGCGTCAGGTGCATTCCTGATTCCCGCACCCAGCTGACGCTTCTGTCATTGAGTTTTTTTAATCGCCTCAGGAGATCGCAGAGATTTTGTTTTAAGCTTGGTTCAAGATCGATGGCGATGAACGTTCTCATCGAAGGTTTCCTTTTAAAAGATAGCGCCGGAGCATGTCCAGCGCTTTTTGGGATGACTGGAATTTGATCTGCTCGCGCTTGCCCAAAAAGATATTTTTTTCGACATCGGCGCCGTGCTCCTGCGCCAGAGCGGCATAGACGAGACCGACGGGTTTCTCCGGCGTTCCGCCCGTCGGGCCGGCAATTCCGGTAACGGCCAGACCGAAACTGGCCTTAGCCTTCCTGCGTACTCCGACCGCCATGGCTTGGGCGACTTCAGGACTGACGGCGCCGTACGATTGAATGAGCGCCAGAGGGACATCCAGCCTCAGGTTTTTCGCTTGATCGCTGTAGGTGATGAGTCCTTCCATAAAGTAGTCCGAGCTTCCCGAGATATTCGTCAGGCGGTTGGCCAATAGGCCCCCTGTGCACGATTCGGCCGTGGCCAAGGTTTTTTTACGATCACGCAAAAGAGCTCCTACGACTTCCTCAAGCTCTTCGCCGGATGTTGAAAAAACGTTATCCCCGAGCCGGTCAAGAATCGGCCGGGCAAACGCTTCAATTTTGGCTTCTGAGTCCCTGGCACTCAGGGGCGAGAAGGCGGTCAAATGGAGTTCGATTTGCCCAGGCGAAGCGAGAACCGTCAGCCTGAGGTCATCTCGATCTTTTGGATAGAGATCGTGAATGAGGCTTTCGACTTCGGATTCTGTGAGCCCCGTCGTTTTCAAAGTTTTGCGAGCCATGTGACCGAGCTCGAGCTCGTGAAGCTTCGGCCAGACGAATTCCTCGAACATCGGCTTAAGCTCGTGGGGCGGACCGGGAAGAAGAACAATCCGCGTTCGGCCTTGGACAAGCCATTGGCCGGGGGCCGTGCCGTTCTTATTCTCAAAAATTTCGGCGCCTTTAATGACATACGCCTGTTTCTTGTTCGTTGCCGGCATATTTATGCCGCGGCGCTTGAACCTCGCCTCGATTTTTTGGAGGATCTCTTCATGAAAGATGAGCTTGCGATGCAGAGCTTCGGCCATGACTTCGCGCGTTATGTCGTCTTCGGTCGGACCCAATCCGCCCATCACCAGAAGGAAGTTGGCGAAGGCAAGGGCTTTCCTAATGCAAAAAAGCAGATCCTCTCGATTATCACCCACGATCGTCTTAAATGAAACATCCTGACCCAGGTCATTCAATCGCTCGCTGAGGTAGAGAGAATTCGTATCCAGGAAAAAAGGAGTCAGAAGCTCGGAGCCGACGGCGATGATTTCAATCTTCATTTTAAAAAAAGAAGATAGAGATGGAGGATAGCCACGGAATAAATGCCGGCCAAGACGTCGTCCGCCATGATTCCCCAGCCGCCGGTCAAACGCTCAAGTTTTCGAATGCCGAAGGGCTTGACGATATCAAAGAACCTAAAGAATAAGAATCCTAGGCCGACATAAAGCCAGAGCGGCGGGATAAGATAAAGGGCGATCAACTGACCGCAGACTTCGTCGATCACGATTTTTCGCGGGTCGTGCTCGTCGAGCTCTTGTGAAAACGCCTTCGCTGAAAACGCTCCCGCGAAAAAGATGATAGCGATTAAAACGGCATAGAAGGGTCCGCCGAGCTTGACTAAGACATATTTATAGAGGAGAGCGCTTATGAGACTGGCAAATGTCCCTGGGGCGAGAGGCATGTAGCCTGCTCCGAAAAATGTCGCAAAAGCCTTGGCGGCGAATTTCATCTAGTGAATTTCCCGTGTAAATCATATACGTCTGTTGTCAGGATTTCAACCTTCTGAATGGGATTACGGGCATCCCAAGCTTCGCCGGGCATATCTACAAAGACGACGCCGTCCACTTCCGGCGCCTGAGTCCGGATGCGTCCGACAAGGAGATTGGAGTTGTCCTTGAACGCCCCTTCGATGAGAACATCGAGTCGCCGGCCGAGGTATTTTTTGAGATTCTCGGCCGAAATGGCGGCCTGGATTTCAAGAATTTCGTTTTTTCTTTTTTGCTTGACTGTTTCCTTGATAGGATCGCCGAGCGGATAAGCGCTGGTCCCGTCTTCACGGGAGTAAGTGAAAACTCCAAGGTGATCAAACCGGGCTTCCTCCACGAAGCGGACAAGCCTCTGGAATTCTGTGCGGCCTTCGCCAGGAAAGCCGACGAGGAGCGAAGTTCGAATCGCGGCATCGGAAATTTTCTGTCGGATTTTTTTGATGAGCTTGAGGGCTCGCTCACCGTCCATCGCCCTCCGCATTTTCCGGACAAGCGCCGTATCGGCATGTTGAAAGGGGATATCGAAATAGGGACAGATTTTCGGGTCCTGCATGACTTCAAGGAGCATATCTGTGATTTCTTCAGGATAGCCGTAGAGAACACGAATCCAGTCGAGGCCGCGGGTTTCGGTCATCTTCTGGAGGAGTCGGGCCAGGCCGTTTTTTAAGCCGCGGTCCGTTCCGAAGCAAGTTGTATCTTGGGAAATCAGGTTGATTTCTTTGATACCGCGGCAGGCCAAGGTTTCCGTTTCCTTGACGATGGAAGCGATGTCCCTTGATTGATAAGCGCCCTTGATCAAAGGGATGGCGCAAAAGGCGCATTGATGGGAGCAGCCTTCCGAAATTTTAAGATAGGCCCAGCTTGAGGGCGTGGAAATTGCCCGGGGCGAAATATCGCTGTAGAGGAACGTTTGGCCGGATTCAGAAAATAACCCGCCTTTGATGACGCTGACGATTTTATCGAAATCCTTAACGCCGATCCAGGCATCGACTTCGGGATATTTTTCCTTGAGGACGGGTTTATAGCGCTCCGCGTAACAGCCGGTAACGACGATTTTTTGGGAGCCGCTTTTTCTTTTGCGACGCAACGCCTCAAGGATCGCCTCATCGGCTTCGGCTTTTGAAGGTTGAATGAAACCACATGTATTGAGGATGACGATGTCGGCTTTCTTGGGATCAGCGACGAGTGCAAAGCCGGCCTGCTCAAGATATCCAGCCATGACCTCGCTGTCGACAAGATTCTTGGCGCAGCCGAAGGTGATGAGAGCGACGGTTTTCATTAATGACGAACGCGCAAAAAATATTACGGATAAATCCGGTAGAGCAGACGGGGGAAGGGTATCGTCTCGCGAATATGGGAGATTTTCGAAATCCAGGCGACGGTCCGCTCGACGCCCAGGCCGAAACCGGCGTGGGGGACGGAGCCCCACTTTCTGAGATCGAGATACCATTCATACGCTTCGCGCGGAAGGTTGTGTTCTTGAAGCCTTTTTTCAAGGAGGGCTAGGTCGTGAATCCTCTGACCGCCGCCGATGATTTCGCCGTAGCCTTCGGATGCTAAAAAATCAACGCCCAGCACCAGATCCGGCCGGTCTGCATCGGGCTGCATGTAAAAGGCTTTGATTTTGGACGGAAAATGGGTGATGCAGACCGGGCTCGAATAAAGCTCGGAAATAATCGTTTCTTCGGGAGCGCCGAAATCGTCGCCCCACTCGATCGCCGAGCCCTTTTCCTGAAGCTTGGGAAGCGCCTGGTCATAGGTCAGACGGGGGAAAGGTTTCACAATCCGCTCCAGCGGCTTGGGATCGCGTTCGAGCTCTTCTAAATCCAGTCTTCGTTTCGTCAAAACCCTTTCCAGGATAAACAGAATGAGGTCTTGGCCGAGATCGATGACATCCTGGAGCGTGGCAAAAGCCACTTCAGGCTCGACCATCCAAAATTCAATCAAATGACGCCGCGTTTTGGATTTTTCGGCGCGGAACGTCGGACCGAAGCAATAGACTTTTCCGAACGCGGCGGCCGTCGCCTCATTATAAAGCTGGCCGCTCTGACTGAGATAGGCCTTTTGATTGAAATACTCGGTTTCAAAAAGCGTCGTCGTCCCTTCACAAGCACTCGGCGTGAGAATGGGCGTGTCCAGGCAGCGAAAACCGCGGCCGTCGAAGAAATCGCGGATAGCCTTGATGACCTCGGCCCTGATGTTAAGGACGGCGTGCTGTTTTTTTGAACGCAGCCACAAATGACGATGCTCCATTAGAAAAGGCGTCGTGTGCTTTTTGGGCGTGATGGGATAATCTTTGGCGATTTGGATGACCTCAATATCCTGGAGGCTAAGCTCAAAGCCGCCCGGAGCGCGCTTCTCTTCGCGGACCCGGCCGCGGACGACGAGCGATGATTCCTGTGTCAGATCATCAAATGTTTTAAACAGAGGGTGGCGTTCATCTTTGCTCGAAACGGTGGTTTGAATGATGCCCGTGCCATCGCGAACGAGAATGAACCGGACTTTGCCGATCGAAGTTTTGTTGTAAACCCAGCCGCGGATTTCAACGTCCCGGTCTTTGTAAGCGGCAATGTCTTCGATGTAAACCCAGTTCATGGCCCCAAAATTATAAGGAATAAGCGACTTAAGGTCAACGGTAAACAATAATGTCGCCAAACTACAAATTTTACGTTATCATAAAAAAGGAGATGGGTCGCTTGTCCTAGTTACGCATCCCCCTTTTTTTTATATAATATTTCATATGGCGGAGATCAAGGGCTTTCATCCGGTTAAACTCATCTGCGGAATGATTTCTTCAAAAGATGAATTTTTTCGCAGGGCGGAAGAGCGGCTTGTCAAATTTTTCGGCTCGGTCGATACGCGGAGCCAGCATTTTGCTTTTGACTGCACGGATTACTATGAATTGCAGATGGGGAAAGAATTAAAAAGAGGATTCGTAAGCTTTGAACGGCTGATCGCGCCGGAACGGCTCAGCGCGATTAAAGTCCAGACCAATATATTAGAAGACGATATCAAGCGAGAATTTGAGGTTAGCTTCCGAATCGTCAACCTCGATCCCGGCTACATCACGCAGGCAGCGCTGATCATGGCCACGGCCAAAGATTTTTCGCACCGCGTTCCTCTTCAACATGGAATTTACGCCCATCTGGAATTTTTGTTCCGCAAGAACGGCATCCGCAAACTCGATTGGACCTATCCGGATTTCCTGAAAGAAGGCTATCAAAAATACTTTTTGGAAGTCCGAAAGAACTATCTCCGCCAGCTCAAAGCTAAAACGAAATGATCTCAGGATCATTCAAACGAGGGGGGATCATTTTTGATTTTTTATGAAGCGCAGAAAATTCCGGAGCGAAGGATCTCGGCCGAGCAAGGCTTCGGCGGCATGGAGCATAGCCATAAGCTCATTATCGAGCGGATCGCAGATGGCTGCATCCAAACCGTTTTGAAGAGCCAGCACCAAGAGCGTCCGGTTCATCAATTGGCGCAGGGGCAAACCGAAGGAGACATTGCTGATGCCGGCGACTGTCCTGATTTCGGGCAGGCTCTTTTTAATTCCAGCAAGAGACTTGAGGCAAAGGTCAATGGCCGACGGATCCACGCCCACCGGCCGGACAAGAGGATCGATAAAGATGTCCTCGGGTTTGAGACCTAATTTTTGCAAAAGCGCGGACATTTTTTTCGCAATCGCCAGCGCTTTAGCCACGCTCCGGGGAAATCCACCATCATCGAGGCAGAGGCAGATGACTTGGGGCTTGAATTCCCGGACAAGCGGCGATAGGCTTTCGATCCGCTTTGTTTCTCCAGTGATCGAATTCAGCATGGGCCTTTTACGGCAGATCTTGAAAGCCTCCTCCAGTGCCTTCACGTTGGGCGTATCTATGGAGAGAGAACCATGGATTTTTTCTTCGAGCAAGGGAATGGCCCAGCGAAGAATCTCTATTTCCCGGTCGACGAGCGCTGCCGCGTTGAAATCGATGTATTGGGCTCCGGCCGCTTCCTGACTGACGGTTTGATCTATCAAGAAATTTTTATCTTTAACCTGGAAAGCGTCATAGACGCTTTTACGGCTGGAGTTCAGGCGCTCGCCGATGATGATCACAGCCGGTTATCCTCTTAAGATTCCCGCCATGTGCCGGATATAATCCGGATTGGTGCCGCAGCAGCCTCCGACGACATTGGCGCCGTTTTGAATAATCTTGGGAATATCTTTGACAAAATCTTCGATGCCTTGGGAATAGACAACATCCTGATCGCCGTGGATTTCCGGTTGGCCGGCATTGGGTTGGGCGATGATCGGCCGCGATGTCTGTTTTCGCATTTCCCTGATGAGTTCGGCCATATCGGCGCTGGATAACGTGCAGTTGGCGCCGACCACCGGAACCTGTTCCTTTTCAAGCTCGGCCAAGCATTGGGCGAGGCTGTTGCCCATCAACGTAAAGAAGCCGCGCGGCGTCCGGTTGAAGGTCATCGTCACGAAAACCGGAATGGAGGCGACGCTCCTTGTTCCCCGCAACGCGCATAAAGCCTCGCGCAAATCATACATCGTTTCGATCAATAAAAAATCCACTTTACCCAGAGCCAAGCCCTTTGCCTGGACGGCAAATGACTTCTCAAAATCCGCTCCTTCATATTCACCTTGAGGTTTGAGAAATTTGCCCGTAGGGCCTATGCTGCCGCCGATAAACCCTCCATGAGGCTTGATTTCGGCGGCCAATTGGGCCGCAGCGAAATTGAGCTCATGACAGCGATCGCTCAGCCCATAGGATGTCAGCTTGATTTTGCTTCCTCCGAATGTATTGGTCAAGATGGCGTCCGCCCCCGCCGTAAAATAGCTCCGGTAAACGTCTTTGACAGCCTCCGGATTCGTGATATTCCAGAGCTCGGGACAGGTTCCTTGAGGCAGGCCGCGTTTCATGAGCTCGGTGCCCATGGCGCCGTCGAGGAGCACGGTGCGTTTCTGGATCAAATCTAAAATTGATGCGGCCATGTGACCCTCCTTTTTTCCGGAATTTCAGCGGCTCTTTTATTCTTCCGGATTAAACGCGGAGATCCTTCGGAGCTTCTTGATGATATCCGGGAGCTCGCGCACAACGATGTCGATATCGTTGTCCGTATTGAACCGTCCAAGCGACATGCGCACCGTCGACCGGGCGAATTCCGGTTTGAGGCCGATCGCCGTGAGAACGTGCGATACTTCTTCGGATTCCGCAGTGCAGGCCGAGCCCGTCGATACATAAATTTCCTTGGTGGCCAGCGCTAGCAAGATGGCTTCGGCCTCGAGGCCGAGGAAGGAATAGCTCAGCGTGCTTTTGATCCGGTTTTCAGGATGGCCGTTGGAGCGGATTTTCGGAATCTTTTCCTCAATGCCTTTTCGGAGACGGTCAGCGAGTTTTCCAGTCCGCTCTTTGTCCTCTTTGAATTTTTCAGCCAGCACCCGGGCCGCCTCGCCGAAACCGATGATTCCGATCGTGTTTTCCGTGCCCGCCCGCAGGCCTCGCTCTTGGTGTCCGCCGTGAACAAAGGGGCGAATGGGCGTCCCTTTCTTGACATAAAGAGCCCCGACGCCTTTGGGGCCGTAAATTTTGTGCGAAGAGACCGACAGAAGATCGACGCCCAGTCGGTCCGCACGGAAATCGATTTTTCCGAACGACTGGACCGTGTCCGTATGGACCAGCGCGCCTTTCTCCTTGACGATTTCAACGATCGTCTTGACTGGCTGGATTGTCCCGATTTCGTTGTTGGCGTGCATGATCGAAACCAGAGCGGTCTGGACCGTGACCGCATCCCGCAAAAAATCAAGATCGACCGTCCCGTATTTATCCACGGGGACATAGGCCACTTTATAGCCTTTTTTCTCAAGATAAGCGGCTGTCTCCTGGACCGCCGGGTGTTCAATCGCCGACGTCACGAATTCTCGCTTTTCGGGAAGGGCGTCGAGCACGCCCAGAATGGCGTGATTATCGGCTTCCGTGCCCGAGCCGGTGAAATAGATCTCGGCTTTGTTGGCGCCCAGTGCCTTGGCAACATTTTCTCGAGCCTCGTTGATCATTTCCTTGACCTGCCGGCCGATAGGGTAGAGGGACGAGGGGTTTCCAAAGTGTTCCTTTAAAAACCAGGTCATCTTGTTCGCAACGGCGGGGTCCAAGGGTGTCGTCGCGTTATTATCCAGGTAAACCATCGATGACTCTCGCTTTCTTTATTTTATTCCTTCGGGAAAACTATTTTATAAGAAAACGGCGCAAAATACTACTAAATCTATCGGCTTGGCTGTAAAAACCTGAGAAGCCGCGAGGATGTTCCTGGGCTATGTCCGGCTCTCTCTAAACCAGCTTTTCCTTCAGGATCTTGACGACTTCGAGTCCAGCCCGTTTTTGGCCTTCCTCGGCCGCGGCGCCGATATGCGGCGCGGCGGTCACATTCGGATGATCGATGAGCGTCCAATCCTCCGGCGGTTCTTTTTCAAAAACATCGAGCGCCGCCGCTCGCACTTTGCCGCTCACCAAGGCTTCCATGAGCGCTTTTTCGTCCACGACGCCGCCGCGGGCTGCATTGACGATGATCACGCCGCTCTTCATCTTCTGAATTTCTTCACGGCCGATCATCGGCTTGGGCGTCTTGGGGATATGGAGCGAGATGATGTCGGCCTGGGCGAAGAGCTCGTCGAGCGAAACCTGTTTTACGGGGAGCTTGGTCTCGATCTTGATGACGTCATAGGCAATGACCTTCATACCGAAGGCGATCGCGCGCTCGGCGACGGCTAGCCCGATGCGCCCGCTGCCGATGATTCCCAGCTTTTTTCCGTAGAGCTCGGTTCCGGACAGTGCCTTCTTTTCCCATTTGTGCTGCTTCATCGTGACGTTGGCCCGGCCCTGCTGCCGCACCGCGGCGAGCATCAAGCCGAACGCGTGCTCGGCCACAGAAATGGTCGTCGCGGCCGGCGTGTTGGCCACCTTGATGCCCTTGTCTTTGGCAGCCGCTGCATCGACATTATCCAGGCCGATGCCGGCGCGGACGATCCATTCCAGGTTCGTCGCCGCCGCGATCACGTTCTTGGTGACCTTCGTGGCGCTGCGGACGACGATGGCGTTAAAGCCGGGAATGGTTTTGACCAGCGCGGGCTCGTCCATGCCCGTTTTGACCGTGACCTCAAAGCCGGGAACGGCCTTGAGCTGCTCCATGGCTTCATTATCTAAAGAATCGGCAACTAATATTTTTTTCATCCCCAATTCTCCCTCAAAATCGGCTCCGCGGCCTTGACCGAGCTCCCGGCATCGAATTTATAGCCGAGGTCAGCGAGCGTCATCTCCAGCGCCGTCAGGGCCGTGATGACGTCGAACCCGCCCATGTAGCCCAGGTGAGCGATGCGGAAGAATTTGCCCTTGTTCGGATCCTGGGCGCCGGCGATATAGGCCATGTATTTGGACTGCATGATCTTGACGAGTTTGGCGCCGTCAATGCCGGCCGGGGTCTTTATGGCCGTCAGGATGTTGCCGGGCTTCTGAGCGAGAAGTTCGAGGCCAAGCGCTTTAACGCCCGCTCGGGTGGCTTCGCCCAAAATGCGGTGATGGGCGAAGAGGTTCTCCAAGCCCATAGTTTTGATGATGTCCAGAGACTTTTTCTGTTGGATGATGAGGGAGACGGCCGGCGTCCACGGCGTTGTTTGTTTTTCGAGGTTCTTCTTGGCTTTTACGGCGTCGAAATAAAACTTCGGGCACTTGGCCGTGCTCACGAGCTTCCAGGCCTTCGGGCTGAAGGCGATGTAGGCCAGCCCGGGTGGAATCATGAACGACTTCTGGGATCCCGCCACCATGATGTCGACTTTCCAGTCGTCCATCGGGCAGGGCGCGGCGCCGACACCGGAGATGCCGTCCATGACCAGGATCGCGTCCGTCTTAGCCACGACTTCGCCGAAACCCTGAATGTCGAAAATTTGGCCCGAAGAAGTCTCGGACAGCTGGGCGAAAACGGCTTTTGTCCCCGGATTGGCTTTCAGCTCGGCCTCGAGCTGTCCTTTTGTGAAATCCCGGCCCCATTCCAGAACGATCTCCTTGTTCTGGATGCCGTAGGCCTTGCAGATGTTGCCCCACCGTTCACCGAATTTGCCGGCGTTGATGCTGATGGTTTTATCGCCCGGCGAAAGCGTGTTGACGACTGCGGTCTCCATGGCTCCGCTGCCCGACGAAGTGAGGATAAAAACGTCCTCTTTTGTGCCGAAGACAAACTTCAGACCTTCGGTGACCTCCATGAAAATTTTGGAGAACTCGGGCGTCCGGTGATGGATGATCGGCTCCGCGGCCGCGGCCAGAACGTTCTCTGGAACGGGAGTCGGACCGGGAGAGAGAAGGTAATATTTTTTAATCATAATTCCTCCTAAAAACTATTAAAGCATCAAGGTTATAGGTATCCTTATTTTAACCTAGACAATGCCTGGAAGAATAACTTAGCAGAATTGTTTTCTTCCGTCAATCAGAGCTGGCGCAAAAGCTCGGTGAGCAGGGCCGCTCTTTGAGCTAGCGAGGGAAGGAGCAGGTGTTCGTTTCTGGCGTGGATGCCTGCGCCGTCGGGACCCAGCCCGTCCAATGTGGCGATTCCCAATCCCGAGGCGATCGAAGCGTCCGACCCGCCTCCGGCCTTACCCGTGGCGAGCGTTATCCCCAACCCCGCGGCGATCTTGCCGACTTCGAGCAGAAGCCTTGCCGAGGCCGGAGTTTTTTCCATGGGGGGGGTCACGCTTTCCATGGAGAATTTAATTTTCGCCCCCTTGAGCGAGGGCTCTAATCTCTTCAAGCAAGCGATGATTTTTTCCTTCTGGACCATATTCCAAAAGCGGACATCCAAGACAGCCCAGGCATGTTCGGGCACGATATTGGCCTTTTCGCCGCCGCCGATGAGGCCGATATTCACGGCAACATCCTTGGATTTCAGCATCCGAATCTTGCGGAGTTGGGCCATCAACTCGTCGATGGCGTTGACGCCGCTTTCCGCGTTTCCGCTGTGGGCGGCTTTTCCCTGCGCTTGGAAACGGATGACCAGACGGCCTTTTCTTTGGACTTTGAGCCCGCCGCCGGGGAGCGCCGGCTCCAGGCACAGGACGCAAGCTGATTTTTTGGCCAGCCTTTTGATGATCTCGTGGGCTTCATTGGAACCAGTCTCTTCCGCCGTATTGATGAAAAGCGCGATTTTCTTTAGGGGCCTGATGTTCAGATCGCTCAGCGTTTTCAGAGCGAAGTAAGATAAGACCAATCCCGCTTTCATATCGAGCACGCCCGGCCCAAACACTTTTTCACCCTGGACGTAAAAAGGCATTTTTTCAATTTTGCCGACGGGCCAGACCGTGTCGATATGGGTAAGAATCAATATTTGATCTTCAAGGCGCTTGTCTTCTTTAGAAGGATATTCGATGATGGTGAAGTCGCCGATTTTTTTTTGAGGCGCTCGGGTAATTTTGACGCCGATTTTTTTGAATTTTTCGATCATATAAGCGGAGCAGGCGTCCACGGCTTTTTTGTCCGATGTCGGAGATTCTATGCGGACAAGCTCTTTGAGAAAACTGATCATTTCGCCTTGACGGGACTTGAAATACAGGTTAAAGTTCATTCGCTTTCCTTTCGTTACTTAATTTATCACAGGCACGCATTTAATTCATCTTTTTTATGCGGTTATTGACTTTGAACCGCAGTTCAAGGATTATGATTGTCCGGATGATGAAGCGACTGTTAAGAATCGGTTTGATTCTGGCTGGCCTCCTGGGCGGGCAAAGTGTGAGCTTTTCTGAATTTCCAACGCGTCCCTCCATCCTCGCCCACGCCGGCGGCGCCTTTCATGAAGAAAATTACGTAAGACCCGGGTTTGAAACGGGATTCGGATTTTCCTATCCGCTGGGGGAGGCGCTTTTTGTGTCCTTCGAATTCTGCTCCTGGAACTGTACAACCAAAAAGTCCGTGCCGGGCAAACTGTACAACGGAAGGCTCACCCTCTCGCCGATTCTTCTGACGCTTCAATACGAATTCTCGCCCACTAGATTTTTTTTCCCTTATGCGTTCGTGGGCGGAGCTTATATCTTCACCCGCTTTAAAATCGGCTCCTATGTGTCCATTCCTGAAGTTAAAATCGACCAAACCATCGAAAACGGGCTCGCCTTTTATTTCGGCATCGGCGCCCGTCTCAGTTTTTCCAAAGCCTGGAGCTTTGTCAGCGAAGTCTCGTATCTCATGCGGAAGGCTCCCGCGAAAACCATCATCCATGACATGAACCGCGGCCTTTCTTCCGAGGATTTCGTCGGGGACCTGCGGAGCGTGATTTTAAAGTTCGGCCTGAAATATTTATTTTAGCCGGGCCAAAAACAACGATTTCACATTTTTCCCAAACGCGGAAAATCCCCGGATGACCCGACCCATGGGTTTCTGCTTGAGGATGACGGCTTGAAACCGGCAGACTTCATGGCAGCACATACAATGGATGCACTTTCCCGGATCGATCCAAGCTTTCCCTTCACGAGATCGGGCGGCGCCGGCCGGACAAATTTTGACGCACTCCAGGCAAGCTGTGCATCGGTCGGCGGCAACTTCGGGACTGAGAATCAATTGATCGTTAATGAAGCCATAGAGAGCCGCGGGGAGCTTCCTCCGCAACAACCCCACGGCTAAAATCGAATGCCTAAAATCGGGGATCCTGACATGCTGAATTTTTTCACCCAGGATTTCGATGCCCGATAAATCGCCAAAGCCTAAACCCCTTTGGTGAGCGAAGAACGTCGTAAAAATATCCAACGGTCGAAAGCCCGCGATTTTCGAGGCCGCAGCATCCAGGGCTACGCCATCGCGGCTGGCCAGAATGAGGCCGGTCTTTTTGAGGCGGCCTGCAGCCGGCCCTTCGCCTTCCATGGCGACAATGCCGTCCATGACGGTCAGGTGAGGCCGGGCGCACAAAAAGATATCGACAAGCATCTGGCTGAATATTTCATTTTTAATATAGTCATGATGGTACTGAAGTCGAAAGCCTAAGGGAATGATACCGTACATGTTTTTGACGGCGCCTGTGAAAATCGTGAATGAATGGGTTTTCAGCTTGGGCAGATTGACGATGAAATCCGCATCGAGAACAGGCTTGGCGATATAAACTTTTTTCAAGACAGCGCCGTCGACGCGGACCTGAAGAAAACCTGTCTCTTTGAGGTTGACCAAATTGACGCCAAGCTTATCGCATATCTGGCGATAGCCGGATATTAAGAAGCCGTCTTCGGTTTCCGCCTGGATATCGTCTCCGACCGTGACCTCGCAATCCAATTCTTGCAAGAGTTTTAATACTTCCGCGGTGAGAAACGGATGAGTGATAATCCCTTTTTCAGGCGGCGACGGCGGGGAGAGAGAATTTATTTTAACAAAGACTTTCGCCCTAGGCCGAATGATCGCCTCCAATCCGCCGAGAAGATCCAGGCTCTGCTTGACCGCCGCGGAAACCAGCTCGGCTTGATAATCCCGGCAGCGAACGATGGAAACCTGAGACATCCGTTTCAGAATACAAGAGGAATTCAAGAAAATCAATCAAGGCACCCAAAAGTGCCTTTGTTTTTATGATCTCCGATAGTCACTTCCTAAAAGTTAAAATTGAAAGATGAGTCTTCAGAAAAATTTGAATCACGACGCAATCACGATGCTATCAATTGACACATTCCCAAAGGATGATATATTTTTACAATGAGTGATAGCTTTCTATTCTTCCGAGGAGACGAACGCCATGACCCGCCCCAAAAAAAATTTTGCGGTACGCCTGATCGTGAGCTTGGTTCTTATTGTTTTTCTTGTCCGAACAGGCCCGGCACTCCAATCGGCCCAGAAAAAAAGTCCAGACGACATCCAAAATCCGAAGCCGGCGGATATTGCCCGGGACGAACGCTTCTGGATTCCCATTCAAGAAGCCTTCGATATCGACCGGAGCATTATTAATTTAAATAATGGCGGCGCTCATCCGGCGCCGCGGATCGCCATGAACGCCCTCCACCGTTATCTGGACTTCGCCAACGGCGCGCCGACCATCAATTCCTGGGGTTTCATCCGGCCGCGGAAGGAACGCCTCCGCCAGGAAATCGCTGCGCTCTTTGGGTGCTCACCCGAAGAGATCGCCATCACCCGAAACGTCACCGAAGCGCTGGAGATCGCCGAGCTGGGCATCGACCTCAAGCCGGGAGATGAAGTGCTGACGACGACCCACGATTATCCCTCTATGAAAAACGCCCTGCTCCAAAGAGAAAAGCGGGACGGCATCGTCGTCAAGATGTTTTCCTTTCCCTATCCGCCCAAAAACAAAAAAGAACTCGCCGACCTGTTCGAACAAAACGTCACGCCGAAGACGAAAATGATCCTCTGCTGCCACATCACGAACACGACCGGCCAGATCTTCCCCATCAAAGACATCTGCCAGATGGCGCGCAAGCGCGGCATTGACGTCGTCATCGACGGCGCGCACGCGTTCGGCCAATTCGATTTCAAGCAAAAAGACCTGGACTGCGATATCTACGGCGCCAACCTCCACAAGTGGATCGGTGCTCCGATCGGGACGGGCTTCCTCTATGTGAAAAAGGAAAAGATCAAGAAAATCTGGCCGCTCTTCGCCGCGCCCGACCCGCTGAGCGACGACATCCGCAAGTTCGAAAATTACGGAACGCACCCCGAACCGATCTGGGCGGCCGCCAGCGAAGCACTGGCGTTCCAGACCATGATCGGCGCCAAAAACAAAGAAGAGCGCCTGCGCTATCTCAGGGAATATTGGTGTCGAGCAATCGAGAAACTTCCCGGCGTCAAAATCCTGACGTCTTATGATCCCGAGCAGTCCTGCGGCATCGGGACATTCACGGTGGACAACATGGATATCGGCAAACTCGCAAGCGCGCTTGCCGACCGCCACAAAATTTACGTAACGACCTTGGCGCTTCCGGACAATGTCCGGGCGATCCGGGTGACGCCGAGCGTTTATACGACCCTGCACGAGCTGGATGTCTTCATCGAAGCCGTCGCGGTTTTTGTCAAAAACGGGCTGCCGCAGTAAAATAGCGTTTTAAGGAGAACGATCGAGAGACCATGGGCACGAGAAAAAAGGCTATGGCGGCAGGAGCCTTCGGCATCATTCTCGCCATATCCATAGTCGGCCCGGTCTTCTTGCGCGCCGAAATCAATTTTCCCTGGAAGGATACTTATATCGGATCCTTGGACGGCAAAGGATGGTGCGGTCTTGTTCTCGCGCCGCAAAAGGACAGCGCCTTTGCCTTCCGCTTTAAGATCGAAAAGGACGGCCGGACCGCCGACGGCGACGACTTCATTTATCTTGTCTCGGAAGTCGGCCCGAATTCCCCGGATGGACTCTATGCCCGGGTTAAATTCGATCTCAGCCTTCCCATCTTGCCCGCGGACCAGAAACGCGAGACGCCGATTCTGATCAAACCCTCAAAAAAATCCGACACCCTTGTTTTTGAATGGTCCCGTCAGGACGAGCGGACCGTTATCGGGCGCCTCCGCGGCCCGAAGAACGTCAAAATCCATCTCGTCCAGTATTTTCCCTGGGACTTCAAAGGCCGTTATCGCCTGCTTCCGGACGGCCAGATCCAAGGGGATTCGCGCTCGGCTAAAACCGTCCGCAGCCTGCTTTGGACGCACCGCACAGGGGAATCGACGTCAGTCGTCGAAGGAGAGGAAATCACGTTGTCTTTTTCCCAAGAGAAGGACCGCGATATCTATTTTGTGGCCGGGACCGGCGATGACCCTGAAAGATTGAAAAAACATATTTACCGTTATAAAAATCGCAAGACGATTGATTCGATTTTGAAGGAAGAGCAGGAGCGCTATCTGAAAAAGCGGGTCAGATTCGAGGGCCTTTATGAAGGAATTCCCGAAGCCATCACCAATAACCTTTTCTGGATGCTCCTTTACCAACCTGGAAAACACCGGCTTTATACACCCGCGGGCCGGCGCTGGATTTTCAACCGCCCCGACGGAACGCCCGACCAGTGGCAGATCTTTGAATGGAATTCATTCTTCAATGCGCTTGAAATCTCCATCGAAAGCTCGCAGCATGCGATCGGCGTCGTAAAAGCCGTGCTCGAAACCCAGTATGCCAACGGTAATATTCCCAATTGGCGAAGCCGCTTCGGCGGATCTCCGGATCGATCCCAGCCGCCCATCGGCGCTTATGCCGTTTTGGAGCTTTTTCAAAAAACGGGCGATGTTGAATTGCTGAAATTCGCCTATCCCTATCTCCGCAAATGGCATGCCTTCTGGAAAGCCAAAAAGCCGAACGGCCAAGCCCGCCGGGACGGAAACGGCGACGGGCTCCTGGAATGGGGTTCAGACAAAGACCTTTTGGCCGAAAAAGGACTGCCCTGGGAAGAAAACGCCAAAGGCGAGCAGCGAGCCAAGTGGGAATCCGGACAGGACGATCTGCCCAACTGGGACGATGTCCCGTTCAACAACGAAACTGGCACTCTAACCATGAATTGCCTTGACCTTAACAGCCTCTATGCGCTTGATGCCTGGTGCCTTTCGCAAATCGCCAATATCCTGAACAAGCGCGAGGAATACGAAAGCTTCCTCGATGAATACGAGAAAATGAAGGATCTCATCAACAACCATCTCTGGAATCAGAGAGAAGGATTTTATTTCGACCGTTATTGGGACGGCCGGTTTTCGACACGCAAAGCGGCCTCCAATTTCTTTCCGCTTCTGGCCCGCATTCCTGATGAGCCGAGGGCACGGCTCATGCGCAAGCACCTCCTCAATCCCAAAGAATTCTGGGGAGAATACGTCATCCCTTCAATTTCGCGGGATGATCCGGCTTTCAAAGACCAGCAATATTGGCGGGGGACGATCTGGCCGCCGACAAATTATCTAGTTTATCAAGGGTTGAAGGCCTACGGATTCGACGCCGAGGCCTCGGAATTCGCCAGGAAAAGCTCGGCCTTGTTCATGCGCAGCTGGATCAATTTTCAGCTTTGTCCGGAAAACTTCGACTCCCGAACCGGAGAGGCCGGCGGCGAGAGATATCAGAGCTGGGGACCGCTGTTCGCGCTCATCGCCGTCGAGGAATATTTGGATTTTACGCCTTGGGAAGGATTCCGGTTCGGCCTGATCAATCCCGAACGCAAAGGCAAACTCTCCCGGGTCGCAATCCAGGGACGGCATTATGACGTGGAAGTGTCTCCGGGCAAAGTGCTGCTCTCAGAAGAAGGAAAAGAAATTTTCAGAGCGGACGGCGGCGCCGTGGTGCGCCATTTTCTCTATTCGGAAAACGAAATCTCGTTCGATATGAAAGCGATTGAGCAGCGGACGGTCAAAATTCGATTTTTAAAAAAGGGCAAGTATCAACTCCTCATCGACAATCAGCCGAAAAAAATTTTTTCGGGCAATTCTGTAAAATTCGACCTCCCGGAAGGGGACCACCGGATCGAGATCCAGCTTCTTGAAGAGCTGGAATAATCAACTTGGAGGGGAAAATCCCCTTCCAGCCGAAGCCATACGTCCATTTTACCGGGACGACCGAACCCCTTCAACTTTTTCGAATGGTGAGCAGACATCCTCCGCTTCTCCTCTCACCGGAAGAGGTTCAGGCAGACCGTGATGAGCAGGGCGTTGGTAAAATCGATAAAAAACGCCCCCACAATAGGAACGACCAGGAAGGCCCGAGGTGCCCGCCCGTATTTATCGACTATCACCTTCATTATGGCCATGGAATTGGCTGTCGTACCCAGCATGAAACCGCAGAAACCGCCGCTCGTGACTGCCGCTTCGTAATCGCCGCCCATGAGTCTGAAGACCGGTCCGATACAGAGGACGGTGATCATCAGGATCTGCCCGAGCAGAATCACGAAGAGAGGGAAGGCCAGTCCGGCTAACTCCCAGAGTTTAAGAGTCATGAGGGCTAGGACGAGGAAAAGGGACAAAGACACATGGCCAAGATCGTCCAGAGTCCGCTGGGACAGACCGATCCAGTGAGTGAGGTCATCCAGATTGCGGAGGATGGCCGCAGCAAACATCGCTCCGATATACGCCGGCAAGGTGATCCCCAGTCCAGCAAACCATCGACTGAGCCAGGATCCCAGACCCATGGCCACGAAAAGAGCGACGAGGTTCTTGAGGAGAATGTAAGATTCTCGGTCCTCGCCTTCGGGAGCCGCGGCTTTTGGCTCGGAAACCTTATCTTCGACGATCTCTCCGGCGCTTAGCGAGGGTGCACTCCCGGGATGGCCGCGCGGCTTGCGCAGCCTATGGCGATCCACAAGAAACGTTGCGATGGGTCCTCCGATCAGTCCGCCGCTGACGATGCCGAACATAGCGGCGGCCAGAGCGATCGTTGCCGCGCCGTGCACGCCTGCCTGTTCGAAGAGCGGGGCAAAGGCCAATCCCGTGGCCGGCCCTCCTGTCAATGTCACGGAGCCGCTGAGAACACCGAACAGAGGCTTGAGGCCAAAGAGGGGTGCGATCAGCGCTCCGAGAATGTTCTGGAAAACGGCGACCACCGTCGAGATGATGAAAAAGAGAAGGACCTGAGGTCCCCCCACTTTGAGAAGCGAGAGGCTGGCACCGAAGCCGATGATTGTGAAAAAGACGATCATGAAAGGTTCGCGCAACGCTGTGTCGAATTGGAAGAGCGAGAAGCCAAATTGGCGCCCCACCAGGACGGCCAGGGCGACAATCAGGCCCCCGACGACCGGGGCTGGAATGTTGTATCGAGAAAGAGGCCGGATCCATCGGCAGAGAGCGTAGCCGACGAAAAGGAAGAGTCCGGCGAACGCCGCAGTCTGGATGAGATTAAGGGTCAACATGCCGCAGGCAACATTGATGGGACGTTCAAACGAAAAATTTTTTCTGTCGGATTTATTATAAAAATCCGGCTGGATTTGGGACATTGATAATGGACATCTCCGCTGAAAACATCAGAACATTGGAAAAGCGGACGGGCTGTTAGATGAAGAACAATAGAGATGAAAAGGACAGAAGCTAGCGGGGACAGGCGCGTTCTTTTCTTCTCCATTGCGAGAAATGATAAACTGTAAAAAATGGCCTGTCAAGGCGGAGTGAGCGGAGGCGAGCATTTCTTTTCATGTTATTAAACTAGGCTGCTAAGGCAAGCGCAGGGCGCCGATCATTGCAGGAGCGTTCCCAGTCTCCGATCAGCTCTAAGACACAGAGTCTCTTCAAGGGTTTCTCCCAAGTTAGCGCTAGCTAAATTTTAAAAGTGAACTAAACTGATGTTACAAGGGCAAGTATCAACTCCTCATCGACAGTCAGCCGAAGAAAATTCTTATAGGCAATTCTGTAAAATTCGCCCTTCCGGAAGAGGACCACCGGATCGAGATCCAGCTTCTTGAAGAGCTGGAATAATCAACTTGGAGGGGAAAACCCCCCTTCCATCTGCAGCCGAGAATCGAACGTCAAGCCCGATTAAGGCCAGGTTATGGTTCGTCATTATGGCCAATAAGCCAATGCCCACCGGGGAGGGTAAGGATCGTCTTAGATATTCATGACGTTTGTCCACAACCCATTTGTCTAGTTAGCCTCATATCCGTGGTCAATAAGCTATTTTAATCCCAGTATGGATTGATAGCCGGGAATATCAAGAAATCCATGACCGCTGACATTGAAGGCGATGACCTTTTTTTCGCCAGACTCCCGGCATTTTAAGGCCTCATCGATTGCGCAGCAGATCGAATAAGCCGACTCGGGCGCCGGTAGCCAGCCTTCTGTTTTCATAAACAGGTTTGCGTTCTCAAAGACTTGTTTTTCATCGGCCGGATAAGCAACCGTATCGATATAGCCTTTGTGCCGAAGATAGCTTATGATCGGGGAACAACCATGATACCTTAGTCCATCGCCTTTGATCGGTTTCATATCAATTTTGTGGCCGAGAGTATACATCTTGAGCATCGGAGTCATTTCGGCGTAATCGGCAAAATCATAATCATATTTGCCCTGCAAGTTCGGAGCGGCCTGGCTCTGAGCGGCGATAAACTTTATCTTCTTGCCTTTCTTTAATACATCGCCAACGAATGGCAAAGCAAAGCCGCCAAAATTGGAACCGCCCCCGATACAGGAGATCACGAGATCAGGATAATCACCAAAGATTTCAAACTGCTTTTGGCTTTCCAAGCCGATAATGGTTTGATGCATTAAAACATGATTGAGAACCGAGCCGAGCGAGTAGATGGCCTTCGGGTATAACTTAGTCGCTTCCAAACCCTCAGAAATGGCGATGCCGAGCGAACCCACGTGTTCATGATTTTTTTCATATAGGGATCTGCCGAATGCCGTCATTGGGCTGGGCGAGGCAAAAACATCAGCGCCGAGAAGCTTCATGAATTGCAGTCGGTCCTTTTTCCAGTTGTAGACGCTGCGCACCCAGAAGACGATACATTTCAGGCCTGTGACGGCGGCAGCATAGGCGAGTGCGGTGCCCCACTGACCGGCGCCCGTTTCTGTTGTGACTGTTTCAAAACCCTGTTGCTTCGCGTACCAACACTGGGCCAGGGCGGTATTGACCTTGTGACTTCCGGTCGGACTGAAAAACTCGCTCTTGTAGTACATTCTCGCCGGTGTCCCAAGCTTTTTCTCAAGGTTCGTTGCCCGGAAAAGCGGCCTCGGCCTGCCGGCTTTAGAAAATAAATCCATGATTCCGCCGGGAATGTCGATCCATCTTTCATTGGAGAATTCCTGTTTGAGGCATTCGCCAATCAAGAGATTGGGCAAATTGCCAATTCTTGACGGACCCTCTTTCGGATCCATGGGCGGGGCCAGCGGTTCGGGCAAATCAGGTAGAATATTGTACCATTGGCCGGGGATCTCATCGAATTTCAAGTTCACCATATTCCTCATGACTTTCTCCTTTCTCGCTGCTTCCTCTAATTCACGCAAGGCGGTGAAGAAACTCACTCTAATGGCTCATCCTAGATATATCATTTTCAACGCTTGCTTTCTAGGTAGGCCTTTTTCAGCGTATCACCCCGCACGCCTTGCCGCAGGGCTTCCAAAGCCAGGATTTCCTCGGGCGGAATATTTCCCAGGTTAACATTCAGCCCGAAGCGGAGGATGAGGTCCTGCTGCTGATTTTTTAAAGGAGCTTCCCAGATCAATGAGTTAGGGTCGGCCACGCCGGCAATGATGTTTTCCATTTCGTCCTTCCGTGTCCGTCCATCCTTGTCGAAGATGCCGACGCCCTTTCCCGCTTCGCGCGCTTCGATAATAACCTTAAAGGCGCCGCTTGAGATATCCTCGGCGATGAGCCGATGAACAAGTGCCATGGGAAGGACGTCCTTGGGGTCCTTTTTTCCGACTTCGGTAATGACTTTGAATCCCTTATCCACCGATTTTTTTATTACATCTTTCCGCATGGCCGGATCGATATCAATCGTCCCGTCAGAGACTTCGATCGCGGAAAATCCCAATTCTTTCGCCCGGTCGAGATATTTATCCACAACTCCCTGCCAGAAGGCAACTTCGAGAAACGTGCCGCCGGGCATTATGTCGATCCCGACGTGCGTGATTTCTTCGTTTTTTTTCCGCAGAAGCTTCTTATCGTAAAAAGCAGATGTCCCGAAGGTCAGCTTGATGACATCCATATAATCCGCGGCGTTTTTCAGGAGATCGTCCATTTGATGAAGGCCGATCCCCTTATCAATGACCATGGTCAGGCCCGAAGTCCGGGGTTTCCGGCTCCGGCCTTCGACTGGCATGCGAATAATCCCTTCCCAGGCTTTTTTGTTCATTCGCTGCTCCTTAAGACTCGTTTTTTCATTCTATCTCAACAAGTCTCCCCAGCATTCTTTGGGATTGGAAAGCACGGAGGCGATCACCGAGACAGAGGAATGGCCCACGAACTTCATCGACGCTTTCAAGCGGCCGGCGGCAAGCGCCGGCGTATCGAATCCGGTCAGCGGACATCGATCATAGAGAACGACGGTCTCCGCGATTTTTTGGGCTAGATTGTCGAAGATAGTTTTGGCCGCTTTTCTTTCGTCGGTCATCTTATGGAGGATAAAGCCCTGGCGGCCTTCTTCGATGTGCGGGAAAAGAAGGATGACTCTTGGCGAAAAAATGATGTCCGGACGATACTGGTGCGCCGATAAGTCCAGCGCGATCTTTTTTTGCCAAACATCGCGCTCGGCCCTGCCCGAAATCGCAACGGGAAGGAATCGAGGAAAATCATGGATGAGCGCGCCCAGCCGCACGTTATCGACGAGCGAGCCCTTAAACCAAGCGATTTTTCTCCCTTCTGCCCGAAAATGGACGGTCTCGGTCGAAAAAAGCTTCAATCCGCGCGCCAGGCCGCTGAGCAGATAGACTGTCTTGCCGCTTCCGGCGCCGCCGGCGATGACATATAAAACGTGCTTCGCTTCGTCATAGAGGCCGCAGGCGTGAAAATTGAAGATCTTGTGCTTCTCCTCAAGCAGATAAAGGACGAGCCTATAAAGAAATCCCTGGTTTCCCCACAAGCTGAAGCGGATATCGGAAGCCGACCGTTCAAGTTTAAGCAAGGGACCGTGGAAGGCGAATTCATTCCGAGAGCGCGAAGAGAATAACTCCCCGTCGGGCCGGTCCTCAAGAACGATCGCGGCGTCAAGTTTTGTCGAATAGGGAATCTCGGCCAACTCATAGAAATCCGTGAGCAGCGACGGGACTTCGATTTTAAGCGGATAGCGGGGCAGCAGGCTGCGCTTGTTGGCTTTAATGCCGACCGTGGCCTGAAGAACTTGGACGCCCGTTTTATATGTTATATTTCTGATCCTTCAAGAAATGGGTATGATACATGATTTGAGGCCGCTGGACAAATATGTTAAAAGAAATCCTGAATTGCCGTTAAATTTAACAAATCTCCTAAATTCAATTTTGGGAAAGAAAGTGATCCTTTAGGCGATTCCGGGCATAAAACTTGCTGTTGACAACCGAGCACAGTGAAAATAATATTCATTGTCCAGCTCGGAGCCGTTTGACCGAGGGGAACACCGGCCCTTGGCCTGCGAACTTTCTTTACAATCCTGAAAATATTTTACGTATGCCGAAGGAGTCATCGATGAAAAAAAACGTTAAGCTTGCCGTCTTAGCGTTACTTATTGTTCCTCTAACCCTTGTCTCTTTCGCCTTTTCCCAAACTGACAAGGCCGCGGACATTGAAATCATAAAAAAGACCGCGCCCAAGATCTACATCGACTGCGGCCTGTGCGATATCGAATATATCAAGACCGAGATCACCTTTGTGAACTATGTCCGAGACCGAAAAGAAGCGCAGGTCCATATCCTGATCACGACCCAGAGCACGGGGAGCGGCGGAAGGGAATATACGCTGTCATTTTCCGGACAGAATGAATTCAGCGGCCTGGATGATACGCTTAAATATTTTTCCAATCAAACGGATACCGATGACGAGATTCGGAAGGGACTGGTGAAGACCATCAAAATGGGCTTGATGACTTATGTGGCCCGGAAGCCGATTTCAAGCCGGATCGCCGTATCCTACGCCGCTGAGAGCAAGCCTCAAGCCGTCGTCGACAGTTGGAAATCCTGGGTTTTCAACTTCAGCTTGAACGGTTATTTCAACGGCGAGAAATCCTACAAGTACTCATCGATCGGCGCGAATGTCTCGGCTAACCGGGACACCCCGGATATGAAAATCCGGCTGGGCCTATCGGCCAACTACAACAATAATCTCTATAACTACGCCGATGAATCTATTGAAAGCGATCAGGAAAGCTATTATTTCGACGGCCTTGTCGTCAAAAGCATCGACGAACACTGGTCGGTCGGCGGATACTTGAATATGTCTTCGTCGACCTACGAAAATATCCGATTTAATCTCAGTCCCGCGCCGGCCATCGAATACAACTTTTTTCCCTATTCTCAGTCCACGCGGAGACAGCTTCGCATCCTGTATAAGATGGGATTTAACATGGTCCGCTATCGGGAAGAAACGATATATCTCAAGACAAAAGAGAATCTATGGAAAGAATCCCTGTCGCTGACTTTGGATGTAAAGGAGAAGTGGGGAACGATCTCGGCCTCGCTTTCCGGATCCCATTATTTTCATGACTTCAAAAAAAACAAGCTTTATATATTCTGCGTCGTTCAGCTCAATCTTTTTAAAGGGTTGAATGCCTTTGTCATAGGCAGCGGTTCAAGGATCCGCGACCAGCTCTCTCTCGTCAAAGGCGAAGCCTCTCTGGAGGAGATCATTCTCCAGCGACGGCAGCTTGAGACCACCTACAGCTATTTTTTTTCATTCGGCCTGAGTTATACGTTCGGCTCAATCTTCACCAACGTCGTGAATCCGCGATTCGGCTCGACGGGAAGCGGCGGCGTGTCGATAATTATTAACTAAGGGCAGCCGCTGGGCAAACGACA
>Ga0315281_10001962_pt1 | contig 30556 bp, 30 predicted proteins | sample YL17G07_0_MG_FD_204540 | JGI IMG/M metagenome (GOLD analysis project Ga0315281, IMG submission 204540) | Sediment microbial communities from Yellowstone Lake, YNP, Wyoming, USA - YL17G07_0 | ecosystem: Environmental > Aquatic > Freshwater > Lake > Sediment | place: USA: Wyoming | collected...
GGAACTCGATTTCATTCCTAGCATTGCAAAGCGGCCGTTGGGTGTCAGTAGTTGGAACATGTTATCAATTGCTGCTCTATAATCAGCGATTATTTCCAATGCAAATGTGCAAAGTATCGCATCGAATCGCTTTTTCGGGCGGTACTCGGTAATGCTCGTGTTCACAAGCTGCACGTTTTTCCAGTTGTGCTTGGCAACGAGCTTCTTCGCTATCTTCAAAGATTCAGAAGAAACATCAATTCCGACAAGAGTGCCGTTGTTGCCTAAGTACTGCTCGATGATCTTGAAATTGGAGCCTATTCCGCAGGCAACATCAAGAACCGAGGAATTCGGAGCGACGTTCAAGCGAGCGATTGCCTTCCGACGATAGGGCAGATTCTCTGTCACTCCACCGAACAATACGTGTATGTGCTTCGCGTGCCGATCATAGAAAGACTCGACCTGTCCATCTTCACTCTTTGGGGGTCCAAGAGCGATCGATGGTCTTTGATCAAAGGACAACGGCATGACTGGAGTCTCCAGCAGACCTAGGCAAGCTAATAAGCGGTATGGCGATCTGGCTCAAGGATTCTCGGACTGGCCTATTCCTCCCACCTGGCATCTGCGTGATGGATCAGCACGCTTGTGAAATGCGACAGATTCATCTTCCGAGTGCTCTGTTCATGCAAAGAGTGAGTTCAGGCAAATGGTTGAGGGCGCTGAGGAAAGACGTTTAGCTTTCCTTGTCAGGATTAGCGTTCGCATGTGATTGGCTGGCAATGAGAATTCTGCTCATGAATCCCCAGTGGACGCACAAACAGTACTTCGGCAAGTTTGACGAGGCAAGAAGCGTCCAGCAACCGCTCGGAATCGCGTACCTCGCGGCCGTCTTAGAGCGGCAGGGTCACAATGTCAAGCTGATAGATGCGCCAGCAATGCAGTATGACAAAGAAGATCTCGTGAACCAAGTCAGGTCGTTCGGCCCCGATTTGGTTGGAATCTCGACGACAACCGCGTCCTTCACAAAAGCCTTGGCTGTAGCCAACGAGGTGAAGGCGCAACTCGACTTAACGGTGGTCGTAGGGGGCCCGCATGCCACGGCCCTTCCTGAAGAGACACTACAGAATCCGTGTTTCGACATCGGCGTAGTCGGTGAAGGAGAACTGACAATGGTCGAGCTCGCTGAAAAGTTGGGGTCTAATGAGAATCTTGAGAATGTCCGGGGAATCGTCTACAGGGAGCGGGGCAAGGTGCGTCGGAATCCCGAACGCCCATACATCATGGATTTGGATTCTGTGCCATTTCCGGCGAGGCACCTCCTTCCATCGCTTGACGTGTATCATCCAACACCGTCGGCTTACAGATGCTTGCCACAAGCGACTATGATCACAAGCAGGGGGTGCCCTTACAACTGCACGTTCTGCGATCGCTCGGTCTTCGGTAGCACGTATCGAGCTAGAAGTGCAAGAAATGTCGTCGACGAGATGGAGATGCTCGTCGAGAAGCATGGAGCGAAGGAGGTTCGCTTTTGGGATGACACATTCAACATTGACGCTCGTAGAGTAATCCAGATTTGCGAGGAAATCCGAGTGCGCGGGATCGATGTGCCATGGACCTGCCTCGGACGAATCAATCGCATGAACGCGGAGGTTCTCCGTGCAATGGCAGAGTCTGGCTGTTGGCAGGTGGAGTATGGAATCGAGTCGGGCAACCAGCAACTACTCGATGGAATTAGGAAGGGACTAACCCTTGACATGATAAGAACCGTAACCAAAATGACGCGCGAGGCCGGTATCAGGATGCGCGGATTCTTCATGCTAGGGTTGCCAGGCGAGACAGAGGAAACGATGAGGCAGACCATCGAGTTCGCTAAGAGGCTCGATCTGTCGGCCGCTGTATTCCACATCACGACACCTTTTCCGGGAACGGAACTCTACAAGACGGTACTTGAGAGCGGAGAGCTCGACATGAAAGTCAGCTGGGATGACTATTCGATATTCTCATCCGAAGCCAGCCCGTACGTCCCGAAAGGACTGACGCACGAGACTATCGAGCACTATCAAACACAGGCTTACCACGCATTCTATATGCGGCTTAGCTTCATCCTGCGTCAAGTCCTCGGAATCCGAAGCCTATCCGATATCCGTCGATACATGACAGGGCTCGCCGTGGTTAGGAACCTACAGTGACACCTTCTTACCGCCGACGACTGCTATGGATACAAAGAGTTATACATTCTGTAAATGCGTATTGCCGAAATCCCACAATAGGACCCAACAGGGGACTCAGGTCGTCATGCAGATCTCACGAAGACGTTTCCTAGAGCTTGCCGCTGGCGCGGCAGCAATTGGCGTAACAGCGTCTGTTCTGGAAGGCGCGAAAGCCGCTCCTCTTGCACCTGTCGTGCTCGGAGCATCCGATGAGCCTTCTCCGCCAGTGCAAGTCACGGAGCAGGTTTTTCACGGCGTCTGTGCTCCGAACGATTGGAGTGGCTGCAAGCTTCTCGTCCACGTTCGCGACGGAAAGCTCGTCAAGACCCAAAGAGGGCCTCTGCCAGATTCACGATATGACCGTATCTGTCTGCGTGGCCTGACGCATGTTGAGCGCGTCTACCATCCGGATCGCCTCAGGTATCCGATGAAGAGGGCGGGCGAGCGAGGTGAAGGAAAATGGGAGAGGATCTCCTGGGACGAAGCGATCAGCACGATCGCAACCAAGTTCTCAGAAACTAGAGACAAATACGACAGTAAGGCAGTTGCGTTCCTGCCTGCTTCCGGATACTATGGATATCTGAACGGGTCCTACGGTGCCGTTATCAGATTTGCTAACATCTTTGGAGGCACCTATGGAGAGGGCGCGCTCGATTCTGCCACGCCGCTTGGAGTGCAGCAGGTTCTCGGCGGGCCATACGATGGTCAGGGCAATGAGGCCGCGGATCTTGCCAACGCGAGGCTCATAATAGTATGGGGCTCTAACCTGACCGAGAGCAATCTTCAGAACTGGCACTTCGTCGCTGACGCGCTTGACAACGGGGCGAAATTGATCGTTGTTGATCCGAATTTCACGATCGTCGCGTCAAGAGCGGACTTGTGGGTTCCAGTCAGACCTGGCTCTGACGCTGCCCTTGCACTTTCAATGATGAATGTGATCATTGAAGAGTCGTTGTACGACGAGGATTTCGTTGCCAGCCATACTGTGGGGCCGTTCTTGGTGCAGCAGGATACAGGCCTCTTCCTGCGAGAGAAAGATCTGAAGCAGAACGGCTCGGACAAGTACATGGTATGGGACTCAGCAATTGGTGAGGCCGTTCCTTACGATGGCTCAGGCCTAAGCCGCGCATTGACCGGAAGCTACACCGTTGGAGGTCTCAGCTGCAAGCCTGCATTTCAGATGTTGTGGGATCACACGGGAGAGTACAGTCCCGACGGTGTTTCGAAGATCGCGGATGTTCAGCCTGAAACCATCCGAATGCTTGCCAGAGAATACGCCACACGTAAGCCGGCAACGATCTACTGGGGTTTCGGTATTGACCGATACTACCATGGCGACATGATCGGTCGAGCAATCGCAACACTGGCGGGTCTAACAGGCAACATCGGGAAGCCAGGAGCAACACCTTGCGGCGGATTCGGAGGCGCAACGGAAATTTCATCGCCCGTGAACTTCGGCGCGTGGCTTGCGCCCACGGAGGGCAGGACGACAAATCTCAACAACCTGCTCTTGTTCGATGCCATCGAAAAAGGCGAGCCTTACCCGATCAAGGCGGCCTACATCTCCAACAGCAACTACGTCGTCACTTTCCCGAACCAGAGGAAGATCCTGGAAGATCTCTTTCCCAAATTGGACTTCATCGCAGTAGCGGATTTCTCAATGTCGGACACGGCGAATCAGGCGGACATTGTCCTTCCAGTGACAACTTGGTTCGAGAACGACGACCTAGTGCCGTCGATGCATGTTCATATAATGTTGCAACAGAAAGCCATAGACCCGCTCTATGAGTGCAAGTCAGACTTGGCCATCTTCTCCATGCTCGCCGAGAAACTAGGATTCGGCGAGCACTTCAACAAGTCAGCAGAGGACTACATTCGTCTGCTACTTGACACGCAAGAGCTACGCGATCGAGGAATAACCTACGAATCATTGAAGAAGGACGGAGCGTTCAGAGTTCCGCCTACGCCTCACATTCCTTTCAGGGATGGGAAGTTCGACACGCCGTCTGGAAGGATAGAGTTCTATAACGAAACGATCATGTCTAGGTCCACGGCAGGGACTGAGCTTGAACACAAGCTTCCGGTGTTCCTTCCACCGATAGAGGCATGGCCTGACAATCCTCTTTCAGGCAAGTATCCGCTCGTATGCTGTCAGCCAGGGTCAAAATTCCTGGTTCACACACAGTACTTTAACATACCTTGGCTCAGAGAAATAGATCCCTATCCAACTGTGGACATCAGTCCTTCAGATGCCGAGGCAAGGGGCATAAGGGATGGAGATGCTGTGGAAGTTTTCAACGACAGAGGCAGTGTACAGCTCACAGCAAAGGTCAGCAACGGGATCAGGCCGGGCATGGTCAACATCGCCAGAGGCTGGACGAAGCAACAGTTCCTGGCTGGTGCTTCTCAGACGCTCATCGCGGACTACCGCAATCCGTTGACGCTTAACTGTTCATTCTTCGACACAAGGGTTGAGGTTAGGAAAGTCTAGGAGGTCGATGAAGATGGCGAAACGTCTTGCAATGGTGATAGATCTGGCACGTTGTATCGGATGCCAGACATGTGCTATAGCGTGCAAGCTTGAGAACAACGTCTCGCTCGGGCTCTCTTGGAACCGCGTCTTCACAATAGGTGGTCCAACCATAGACACTCCCAAGGGGCAGTACCCTGACCTCTCCATGTACCATATCACTCTAGCATGTCAGCATTGCGAAAAACCGGTCTGCGTGCAAGTCTGCCCAACTGGCGCCACGTATCAGCGAGAGGATGGTCTTTGTCTGATAGACTATGACCGGTGCATAGGCTGTAGGTACTGCCTGGCCTCGTGTCCCTACAGTGCCCGCACATTCAATTACAGAGAACCTCAGCAGATCCCTGACTTTCCAATCGGCAACCCGGATGTTCAACCTCGGAAAGCAGGAGTGGTTGAGAAGTGCACATTCTGCGTCCACCGGGTCGACAAAGGGATCCTTAACCCTGCCTGTGTCGAGGTCTGCCCTGCGAGGGCCAGATTCTTCGGCGACCTCAATGACCCCGAGAGTCAGGTGTCTCGTCTAATCGCCGAAAGGAATGGATACCAGCTCTTGCCTGAAGCGGGAAGAATTCCCAAGGTCTACTTCCTGCCGCCTCGGAGGAAGGGCTACTCATGACAACCAAGAACCAAGACCATGCTAACAAGGCGGGCGCCATGAGCACGGCAACACAAGAACCTTATCTGAAACCACTTTTGAGAACGTCGAAGGCCTTCTACGTATCGGTTGTCCTCGCAGCGCTTGTGCTGACGCTGGGACTATACGCGTTCTACCTTCAGTTGACTCTTGGGCACGTAGTGACAGGTTTGGGAATCATTAGTGCGGGCGGAGTTACCTACGGAATATACATCGCTTTTGCCATCTACTTCATAGGCATAAGCTTCGCAGGAATATCTACGTCGGCAGCGGTTCGCCTCCTGGGACTGGAAAAGTACAAACCCATAACCCGCATGGCTGAACTACTGACAGTAGTAGCACTCATCCTAGGAGCAACAAGTATCCTAGTCGACCTAGGGAATCCTTTGGAAGCCCCGATATTCTTCACACTCTACGGTAGGCTCACATCGCCTTTCTTCTACACGTTCAGCGTCGTGATGGCAGGTTATCTATGGGCGAGTCTGGTCTACATCTTTCTCTCTGGCAGAAGGGATGCAGCAACAGTAAGAGAGCGAGCCCCGCGCTTCAAGTGGTTCTACAGGCTGTGGTCCTGGAGATACGACTTCACCTCTGAAGTCATACAGAGGCATGAGAAAGCGCTGTGGGTGTTATCGCTAGCCATCCTACCCGTGCTAGTGATGGCTCACTCATTTCTCGGCTACGTCTTCGGCCTAGAAGGAGGAAGGCCTGGATGGTACAGCGCGATTCAGGCTCCAGCATTTGTGGTGATAGCCGGTGCGTCCGGCATATCTGCCCTGATAATCATAGCCGCCATTGTGAGGAAGGTGTTTGGGTTCAAGGAACAAATCAGCTTGGATGTGTTTCGAGGACTGAGCAACTTTGTGGGCGTGTCTGTTGCCGCCTACCTCTACTTCATGGCAAGCGAAGCATACACAGGCCTCTATGCAGGCCTAGCGAATGAAGAGGCGGTCTACCAAGCGATCTACTTCGGCACCTACGCGCCCATTGCTTGGTTTGCAGTAGGTTCTTTCATAGCTGCTTTTCTGATGATCTTTTCCATGTTCCTGCGCAGGAAGTACAACCTAACTTGGATGGTCGTGGCTGCCATCCTCGTGAACTTGGCTTCAATCGCCGTGCGTTACCTCATAGTCGTGCCTTCACAAACCAATGGCATGATGCTACCATGGTACACTGTGGGAACATACTCGCCAAATTGGGTGGAGTGGTCCGTAATGGCGGGGTTGTTCGCGCTTGGGTACCTTCTTTACGCCGCGGTTGTCAAGATCTTCCCTATTGTGGAGCTTCCGCACGAGTCTTCGGTAGGTGATAGACGATGAGGAAACTTATCACAGCGCTTGTCGCACTACTTGGAATCATCTTGATGATCATAGGAGTCTGGGGCGCACAACCAATCCCGCACGCGACGGACCCAAGACTGCTTGGTGGAGCAACACTTTGGATCGGAGGCATCGCGCTTCTGATCGCGAGCCCAGCAGTGTATTGTCTCGCCCATGAGTGAGACTGCGAGGTAGTCGCCAAGCCTATGTGCGACATCTTCTACGCGTAGGACAGAGCGCGTCTCCCCTATTCGCTGTCTGATCGAAGTCTTGAGTCCGATACGAGGCGAGTGACTCTTGATATGAACCGTCGGAACCGAGAACGAGCGACAATCATTCTGGCCGGAGGGCTGAGTTCAAGGTTCGGTTCAAACAAGGCACTTCAGACCCTCGCTGGCAAACCATTGATCTGTCATATGATTGAACGTGTTTCTAGAGTAGCGGGCGAGGTCGTCGTGGTTCTAGGGCGAGGCGAATCCAAGACCGAATACGACGCCATTCTGCCCCTTCACGTCAGAGTAGTGAATGATGACCGAGAAGGCAAGAACCCTCTCGTGGGTATGGTGGCCGGCCTAGGAGCGATTGAATCGGACTACACAGCTATTCTAGCATGCGACGCTCCGTTCGTCAACAGCGAAGTAATCGAGCTTCTGTTTCGACGGGCATTGAAAGCTGACGCCGCGATACCAAGGTGGAATCGGCGGAGGATCGAGCCGCTGCAGGCTGTGTATTGCAGAGCCCCAACGCTTCGGGCGGCTCTGGAAACGCTCACTCCCTCAGACCTTTCAATAGAGGACATGATCATGAAGCTGGGTCAGGTGGTATACGTCTCAATTGAAGATGAGATAGCAAACATCGATCGCGACCTGACCACATTCTTTAACATAAACACGAGAGAAGACCTGACAATTGCTGAGAAGATGCTTGCCGGACAAACCCATTCTCGCGAACGATCAGATCTAAACCGACACTAGGAGACACAAGAATCGTGAAGATCGTGACAGTTGTTGGATCAAAGAAAGGTGGAAAGACGACCGTCGTATGTAGGCTGGTTGAGCAGCTGAAAGTCGCGGGATACAAAGTCGCTACAGTGAAATTCTTTGAAAGAGCAAGCGGCATAGACGTCAGCGACAAAGAAACGGACCTCCATCGAAAAGCCGGAGCAGACATAACAATCGCTTCCGGAGTATCAGAGACGGCGATCCTCAAGAAAGTCGAGGAGAGAGAAGATCTAACGCAACTGCTCACTTACGTACCAGCGAACATTGACTTCTTGATATGTGAAGGCGTGGTTGATTCGCGCACTCACAGGGTAGTAGCGGTGCGAGAACCTGAGGATGTCGAACAATACGTGAACGAGAAGACTTTCGCAATCTCAGGGGTTGTGGCAAGCAAGGCGTTCACACATAGGCTTCCGATAGTGGACGTGACTGTAGACTCCCGGAAGCTGGCCGATCTCGTTAGGAACCTAGCATAGAAAGCAAGCGTGCAATCTCGGCGATTGCACGGATACCAAGACTAGATGAAACGCGTAACTGACTCGGCGCTCTCTACTTTCCTGTAACCTAGACGAGCATCTAGCTAGCTTTCATAGTATGCTCCAGATGCGCACGATCTGCACAATATCCGTTGTTCTTTGGCTATCTCCTTATGATCGAAAATCTCTTCGCCACACAAAGCGCAAGCCACGATGTGCGTGGGCCGACTCGGAAGATCATCGCTAGGGATGCTTACCTTGACTTTCCTGATCTGGATAAGGTGTTCCTCAGGCATCTCCGTGTAGCCTTTTATGATGAGCTCTTTCTCGCGATCCGTGAACTCTTTGATTTGCTCGCCTGGGCGTATCCAACCATTCTTTTCAGCATACCTCATAGCAGCATCCCGAGCATCTCTTCGGGATGAAACCCTCACTGCTCTGCCATTGGATATATCAACGAAGGTCGCAGCGAACTTACCGTAGTCTACAAGTTTTAGATTGCGTCTGCCGGGCGTGCAACCCGTAGCTACTGATATCGCATCTGTAATGCAACGATCGATCTCGGCGAAAACGATGAGGTCATGTCTCTTCGAAGGATCCATCATGTCGAGTTCTCGAAGACCTGCGATACCCATCCTGATTCCCAGCGGCATTCCTCCACACAAATGACCATGACTGCTTGCCGCTTTGACAAGCAATGATCTGATGTCGATCGGTTTCTCATTCATTCTTTCTCACGTGTTCTCTGCTAGGCCTATAAATGACAAACTCTACAACATCTGCAAATGATGGAGTTCCTCCGCCTTCTGCAATGATCCTCATGACCCTCTCAGGGTCTTTGACCTTGACTGTGGCGACGGCTGTTGCACCATGCTCAAACAGGACAGTGGGAAGAATGCCAGCTGTGGCTCCAACAAGCGCTACTTCCTTCGCATTTCTAGAGAGCTCCAATACTCTATCCACGGTGCCGTTCACTATCGATGTACCAGTGATCAGAACAACATCACTCTCGGGTATGACCTCCTCAGCTGCAGTGTCGGGTAGCGTATCATCATCTCTCAAGTCCGGGTTTCTCTCAAGCACATACACCCTTTTCGCTTTGGGTCTGAGTTTCTTGATGGTAGGTGCAATGTTACCCACGACGGTAACAACATCGCCTCTAACGTCTAGATGGTCTGCTATGTCGCCTCTGCGAGTGGAGATTCGGTTTGCGTAATTCCTGAGAGACCCTTGTGACAGAGCGTTGAGTGTGGCGACTCCAACGACGCGCGACCTGATGTCCCAGGACAACGCTAGTCGGGCAAGTTCGAGCGCGGGGGATCCTGAGAGGCGACCTGCTCTTTTCATGAGCTCGCAGCAACCTGACGCATACTCGCTGAGTAGTGAGTGTGCCAATCCCACCTCGCCTGAGGAAAGACTCACGCCCGTGTATCCTGCTCCGATTACCACGTTGGCGACTTTGATTCGTTTGATTTTGGGCAGAGCATCACGTAACTGTAGCAAGGAGTCGCTTAGAACAGTCCTTCTTTTGATCCCTTGATTCGGCCTCCTTGTAGTGCGTAGATTCAAGATACTCGCCCTGAGTTGCCTCTAAGCTTTCGAGACAAATGACAACACAACGAGAATGACTGTGGTGATGATGATTGCCAAGTCAGTTCGAGAAGGCTTCATCTGCTCTCTAGGGGCTGAGCGAGCCGCCTTCATTTCCGAGCCGAAGGCTCTGGCCTCCGCGGCATAGGAGATGTCTTGGCATTTTGCAAGCGCGTTGAGAGTCGTCGAAGATAACAGGCAACTGATCGATGATGCCATATTTCTAAGTGTGAAACCTCCCCTCATCTTGATAGCATTGAGAGTGTCCCTGCTGATTCTCTCCAAGTACGGCCGTATGTTGAAGGCAAGTCCAAGAACAAACGAGAAGCTCTTCGATCCGCTTACGCTTTCGATCAGATACGTGAGATCACTGACCTTGGATGTCCTGACGAAGACCGACACCGCTAGGACGGTGACGACAGCCCTGACCGACATTTCAACTCCCACAATGAAACCTGCGACGAAAGGAGACGACGTCGCCGTTGCCATAGGGGACGGGTCGATGTACTCCGCCTGCCACAACAAGGTGCTAACTACAATGACTACGGGCACTAGGACTACTATCTGTCTCAGGTCACGGAAAGCTTCTCGTGAGAAGAGAAGGCAGACCACTGCTGCATAGATGAGCGGGATTAGCAGAAAAGCGCCTCCCATAGAGAGCGCAAGTAGTAGCCCTCCTGCGAGGATCGCAATAGCGCCGTAGACGCCTATCTGCTGAGTACCCGCTTGGCTCTTAGCGAAAATCTCCATCCAACCACACCCGCGACTATGCCAGCGATTCCGTGTAGGACAACGATCACAAGGATGATCAATATCACGTTCGCAGGGTCCACACCAAGCATCTTCGATCCAGCCAAAATGGTCTTCTCATAGATGACTAGGATTTGGCCTCCGAAGAGGAGAGGCTGAATAACAAAAGGATGCACAAAGCTCCATATTTCTGCCAACGCACCACCAATCAAGCTGGCAAGTTGGGTGGCTCCTCCCGCAGTCATTGCCAACTCCACCAAGAGAGCCTCCATGAGGATCGCAATCATTGGTGAGAGTAGCACCCCTCCGATTGAAAGCATCCTAAGCAGAGCGACAACTATGCCCATCAGGATTGTCGAGCCGGCTTTGGGCACCAGCGAACGGCCCGTGACCATGAGGAAGACCGCTATGGCGGTCAGAGGGACCCCGTTGAATGGTATGTTCATTGCATGGAGTTGTGCGCCGAGGACGTTTTCTGAACCCGCCCAAAGTGCAGCTAGGACAGCGATGTAGACCAGATCTCTTGTTGAGAGCCGACGGGACGACTTCTGCTCACTTCCCAATGATCCAGCAGGGTTCTTCCCGATTTCATTTGCAGCCAGACTCAATCTGCTATTCAATTCAGTTAGCTCCTATGATCAGCTGTTTCGTTTCATCATGAGGCAACACTTCGTTTACAGGTCCGTCTGCTACGATGGTGCCTTCTCTCATGATCATGACGCGAGTTGCGTACTGCCTCGCCAAGTGAACGTCATGCGTTATCAGCAGCACGCTCATCCCTTGGTCAACGTAAACCCGCAACAAATCCATCAACGCCTTGAGACGCGCCCAATCTTGACCTGTCGTCGGCTCGTCGAGAATGAGCAATTCAGGGCGAGCAGCCAGGATAGATGCAGTCGCGAGGCGTTGCTTCTCTCCCTCGCTCAGGTGATGAGGATCTACATCTGCATACCGATCGAGTCCGAAGAAGTCTAGCATCTCTCTGGCTCTTTTCTCGAAGTCATTGTATCGCATGTTTCTGGGCCCGAACTGCACTTCCTTGCGAGCTGAGTCACAGAAGAGCTGTCGGCTTGGGTTTTGAAATAGCAGTCCAATCTTTCTTCCCAGATTCCCATTGAACTTTCTCACCCCGTTCAACACTATGTTACCATGACGGGGCTTGAGTAGACCTGCGACGAGAAGAGCGAGGGTCGTCTTTCCTACTCCATTAGATCCAACCAAAGCGACCAGCTCGCTTCGGCCTATTTCGAAGGAGATGTCGCGAAGCACTTGCGGCCCGGACGGGTAATTGAATGCAACATCACAGACACGCAAGACGGCCTCTCTGCTGCAGAGGTCCTTCTTCAACTCACATAATCCGGAACAACCAACACGACTGATGATAGGGCTTGCTGGGCGCGCTTCCTCGGTCTCAGATCCGACCGATCTGCTTCCGGACATTCCCGCGACGGCTTGAGGGGAAAGAATGCCAAGTTCGTCAAGGAGCCTGCGTTGGCCATCGAATATGGCATCAGGCGAGCCATCGGCAACGACGCGTCCTCTCTCCATGACCAGAACTCGATCCAAGTACCTCGACAGTTCGTCAAGTCGGTGTTCTGCAACGACGACAGTCATTCCACGGTTAGTCCGAAGTGATTGCAACACTTCTGCCGTGGATCGTGCTCCTTCGCGGTCCAGGTCAGATGTCGGTTCATCCAAGACAAGTACCTTTGGCAACATCGAGAGCGCGGAGGCGATTGCAAGTCGTTGCTTCTCCCCGCCAGAAAGGTCGACAACGCGACGAGTCCTCAAGTGTTCGATGCGAGTGCTCTCAAGAGCAAACTGGATTCTTCGCCTGATTTCCGCGTCGTCCAATCCTAGGTTTCTAGGGCCGAATCCGATCTCATCCTCTACTTTAGAGCAGAAGAACCCCACGTCCGGATCTTGAAAAACAATGTTCGCAACAGTGGCCAGTTTGGATAGAGGATGCAGTTTGGTGTCAAGACCGCAGACCACAACTCTTCCGTGCATTTCTCCTTCCGACGCTTGCGGGATGAGGCCCGTGAGGCAATGGAGAAACGTGCTCTTACCGCATCCCGAGCTCCCTATGACGGCAAGAAGGTCTCCGTTCTTGACTGTCAAATCGATGTTCTCAATGGCTGGTTGTAATTTTCCAGGGTAGCGATATGTTAGGCCCGTGACAGTGATGGAGGCGCGTGGAGGTGCGGTCATCGATGTTACCACCCGGTAATCATCCATGTTACCACCCGGTAATATTACCGCTCAATAACATCGTATCAGCTGATAACGGCACCGTAAGAGTTCTAAATAGAGTTCAGGGGGCGACCGTCAGATTGACTCTGCAAGCTTGTCAAGGACACGTTCGGCTTCGAGATACCTCTCCAAGAGGAGCCGGCCCTGCTGAGTCAAATGCGCTCCGCCTTTCGCTCTTCCTCCCCTGAACCTGTCAACAAGCTTTCTTCCAGATCTCTCCTCAGCGATCGAGATCCTGTGGAGGGCGTATCTGTAGGACATTCCGATGCGCCGGCATGCTAGAGCGATAGACTTGTACTTGTCAATCGCCCGGAGAAGATCTGCGATGCCCCTGCCGAAGAAGGCTCTGCCCTCTCCATCTTCGAACCAGAACTTAACCCGGACGTTGGATGCGACCCGACGACGGCTCATGTCAAAGCGCCTAAGCCCACGCTTCAGCCTAGGCTTACATCCGTGCCGCAGTTAGCTCTTATGTCTGCCGAGCCTTCTGAAAAGAACAGCATCCGAATATGTCACGCCCAAGCAGATTCGAATGCCAGCTGGCATGGTATACATGCGGACCGCCTCGCAACAGCATTGATCTAATGCGCTATATCAAATGGCATGGAACGAGTCGAATGATTCAGCAAAACGTACTTCAGCATCTCTATCTATCTCTCAAATTGCTTTGAGGAAGCGATTGAGGGTAATCGTACTTGAAAGAGGCAAGGCTTCTTGCAGTCGTTGGAACGAAGAACTCCGGCAAGACTACCGTGGTAGAATGTGTTGTTTCGGGCTTGACAAAGAAAGGATTGCGGGTAGGCTCCATCAAGCACATACACCACCCGGAATTCACGATCGACACAGAAGAAACAGACACATGGAGACACGCTCGCGCCGGCTCAAGAGTGGTGGCCGCAGTGTCCAAGAAGGAGATCGCTGTCATCCTGAAGGATGATCCTGAGCAGGCGCTGGGCTCCGTCCTAGAATTCATGGCAAGAATAGGGCTTGACATAATTGTCGTCGAAGGGCTTCACTCGTCCATAGGACGACGACCCGGAGTGTTCAAGATTGTGACTGCTCATGATGCAGAGGATCTCCGACAAAGACTGCGCGACACGGTCCCTCCAATACTAGCTATTTCAGGGGTGATCGCGCGTAGCGCGACTCGCCTGGCCAATGTCGATGTGCCGATCATAGACTCAAAGGCTGATTGCTCAAAGCTTGTGGAGCTAGTGGAACGGGAATTGGTTCGGAGATGAATCGTTGGGAAACCGACCAGCCTGTTCACGTCATGTAGGAGGATGAGTGCGGCCACCCGGAAACTGTCGGTGTCGCTCGTTACTCGAACCGAACAGATTTCGCTTCATCTAGGTTGCGACTGCTGTTCCTATGCCTGATAAATGCCGTGAACTTAAATAGAGCATGAAGAAGCAACAGGTTGGACGAGAAGTAAGATGGCAATAGTCGGTTGGGAATTCATAGTCATAGCGGCAGTAATCATAATCTTCTTCCTTTGGGGACCGACCAAGATACCCCAGCTTGCAAGATCAATTGGGCAAGTACGGAAGGAGTTCGAGAGAGGGTCAAAGGAATCAAGTCCAGGCGAAGAGAAATCAGCGGCAAGGGGCCCGCAGGACGCCCTAATCGACACTGCCAAGAAACTCGGAATCGCAACTGAAGGCAAGACCAAGGACGAGATCTCCAGAGAGATCATTCAAAAGGCAAATACGAGCAAGGACAAAGACTCCAGCACTTAGGGCAATCAGGACAAGTCGCTTCGAACTGTACAGACTGGTTTCTGCAGATCAGACGATGGTCTTGCTCTCCGATTCAGTCAAACGACGATTCGACTTGATCTTGAATCCGGTTCTGACCGCCTCGACTGCAATGCAGAGGGCGAAGGCCATAGCGATCCAAGGAAGCACACATGTCCCGAGGCGACTCAGCGAACTACTGTCGATCTCGTAGACAGGATACAGAAAGGACGTGGCCGGAACATGGAAGATCACAAATCCTAGCACAATGGCCGAAACGAACCCATAGGACCACTTCTGAGCTCTACTGAGAACGCTAGCAGCCCCTTGGAAGAGTAGGAGGATCAAGAGAGTCTCCACGTTCTGCTCGCTCACCCACGATGTTGTGAGAATCCAGATCATATAGACAAAGGCAAAAATGCGGATCACGTCTTCGAACGAGGACCGCAGACGAGCTTTTGCGATGAAGACCATGGACAGACAAACAGCGGGAATCCAAATCAGTCTAAGCGGCACAAGCTGAGACACTGACTGCAAATTGAATCGGCCAATACTGTGAATGCCAAAATCATACAGCAACCCCGATATTCCAATCGGCGAGATACCTCCGGGCTTTCTTGATGTCTGGTCGGCCAAGACACTCAGAAAGTCTCCAATGTTCCAATTGAATACCAAGAAGGGTGCCAAGATCGAGACAAACCCGGTGAGACCCAAGCCAACGAGAAGGCGTAATGCTCTTGCCCTGCGCCTAGCCTGTTTTGCCAGGTAAGGAAAAGCCGCAAACAGGAAAATCACAGGGTAGAGTTTGAGAGCAATCGCGAGGCCGAGTGCAGCTCCTGCCTCTAGGTCCCTTCCTTTGACCAATGCAATTGTTACAAGTATGATAAGGAGTGCAGCAATGTTGTCCATCATTCCCCAAATGACACCCACGAGGAGCACATAGGGATTGAGCAGGAACAAGGTCGCGAGCGATCTTCCCGAGCTCGCGTCTCCGGAGAAACTGCTCTCAGAAAATGATGAGCCTTCGCGTCTCAACGAACGTGTGAGAGCAACTAACATCCACGCGATCGCCAAGTCCGCAGCTATTATCGGGATCTTGATTGCCAGAATGTAGACGAACTTGTTCCCAGGCCATATGGTGTTTGACAGCACGTAGCTTATGCCGGTCCAGAATCCCCAGAGTGGAGGGTAGCCGAGGTGAATTTCCGGTTCATACGGCGACCTTCCCTGCGCAACATATTGTCCCGTTTCCATCCAGATGTTCAAATCATACGGATGTCCCGTGAACGGAGCAAAGCAGAGCCTCAATATCGTTGAGAAGAGGATGATGAAGATCCAACTGTGCTTGCTCTCGGGAATCGACATTAGACAGCTTCCCTGTCCCACTTCGCCGACTCAGCCGTCGGCCACAGATGGGAGAAATTCCACATTCCTGAGAGAAGGTGCGCAGCAAGTTCTAGTGCGATCAACTGTAAGAAACAGAGTATTCTCAACCTCCGCTCCGTGATCTGCTCTTTGATTTCTTGGATGAGGACATCCGTGACGATCAGGGGCCGTTTGAATATTAGGACGTCAAGAGCGCTTGGAGAGGTGCCTATCGCATCCCTAAGCTGTCTGTGCCCACGGATAATCCTTGCCCTCTGCAACAGAATATCTTGGATTCTATCCGGGGTCCTGTTTCGAACGGTGATCTCCCTTGCATACACGAATTTGGCTCCGGCAAGCTGCGCCTTTAACACAAGATAGGCGTCGTCGTTGATCACATTTGGTGGGATCTCTTCGGCCACTTCTCGGCGAATCGCAAAGGCTTCACCAGCCTGTCTCTGCAGTCCGTTCGTGATTTGGGCCATCAGAGTTCTATCATGTAGGTTCCAAATGAGGCGCCCAATGTATCCTTCTGTCGTATCTGTGCCATTGACCGGCAGAGGCCGGCAGCTTACTACATCCGCACCGCTGGAGAAGTGTGAGAGAATGTTCTCAATGAAGTATTCATCCGACAGCCGTATGTCTCCCGAAACGAGCACGAGGATTTCACCCGCCATAGCTTGCAGGATCTTGTTGATTGCAGAGGGCTTCCCGTTCCTATGTTGCTCAACAATGAGACAAATTCTCTTGTCGCGCGCAGATCGTTCGCGAACCTCAGAGACGGTGTTGTCCGTGCATCCACTTGCGACAACTATTATCTCCGTCGCTCCTCCGCCCGTCTTGAACACTTGACGCTGCAGGTCCGCGATCAGATGACCGATGTTGTCACCATTGTTGTAGCAGGTCACTCCGACAGTAACCTTGCATTTCTCACCCGTCGTGCTCAATGTCTGAGCCTTCCAATCTTTGCCATGTCGACGTGAAGTGTTCATCGCAAGCAGCGAGAACTTGCGCAGCCAGCAACATCACCGGCTCGACGCTCTAACCTTTTCGGAGAGCCTGTGGTACCCGCCACAGCTGTTCGGCCCACTATTGAGGACAGTACCTATATTCCATTTGGATTTAGATAGGCGGGTCTTCGGACCCGACGCTAGCCATAGACGGTTGCTGAAAATAAGTGAACCAAGCCCTTCTGCTCTTCACAAAGGTCCCCGAGCCGGGCCGCGTTAAGACCCGCCTCACCGAAGGGGAGAACGCGCTCTCGCCTGAAAATGCTTGTAGACTTTACTCTGCTATTCTGTTGGATGTTTTCGGTGTTTTGGCGGATGTCGCAAACGCCGTCAATGCCAGATTATGTGTTGCGTACACTCCGCCAGAACGTGAAGCCGAGATCCGGCAAATCCTCTCAGAAAGAACCGTACCAGTCTCTTTCTTCGCTCAAGAGGGGAGCAAGACCTCAGAGAGAATAGTACATGCATTCCAGACCGCTTTTGCTAATGGTGAAGATGTTGCAGTCTTGGTCTTTGGTGACCAACCCGCCCTCTCGAAGCAAGTGCTACTTGATGCCATTCAAGCCTTGCAGCCGAGCGCCAAAGGCGAGAATCCCCATCTTGTTCTAGGACCGACCTGTGATGGAGGAACATACCTCATTGGTCTGACAAGCAAGTTGCGCAGCTGGATTTCAGGGGCCATCGATTGCACCAACTCCAGCAAGGCCGTTTCAAGGCTCGTGCTTCGGAGCTTCAGCGGTCAGATACCGTGTACGCTACTTGAAGAGCTCATCGATCTCGACGATTTGCTTGACTTGGAGCTACTCTTGAGCAAGCCCCCGATGAACTCTCCTCGCACCGTCAAAGTCCTTGAGTCTCTCAAGATGGACAGAATGTCTAGCGTTGGAACCGAGATTTCCGTGGTAATCCCGACACTCAACGAGGAAGGAACCCTTGAGAGGAGTATTCGGTCACTGCGCGCGCAGCTATTGCCGCCTAAAGAGATCGTGATCGTCGATTGCGGCAGTCATGACCGCACTCTACAGATCGCCAACGAATTGGCTGATCGCGTTGTCATAGTGAATCGATGCGGCCGTGCATACCAAGAGAACGTAGGCGCGATGGGCGCGAAGGGAGACATACTGTTGTTTCTCCATGCGGACACTCTGGTGTCTCCAACTCTACTGCAGAGCATAGCGAAAGCTCTAGTTGATCCGAATGTTGCAGGCGGAGGGGCTCGTCTGGCATATGTTCCTCGTAGGCTGAGATACCGGGCACTGTGTGCTCTTAGAGACAGAGTCAGTCAGCGGCTGGGCATCTTTGGAATGGGTCCTTCCTTCTTTGTTCGACGTAGGCTCTTTCATGACGTGGGAGGATTTGACGAGGAGATCAACGAGGAAGGAGTAGACATGTCCAAGAGACTCCGAATGCACGGGCGGCTCGTCATGCTTGACGAGGTCGTCCAGACATCGGCAAGAAGATACGAGCACTCTGGCTTCTTCAAGACTTTGTGCGCTTGGGGATTCACAGTCGCACTTAGTTTTCTAGGAATACACGGTAGCTCAATCGAGAAATACATCTGGCGAATCGTTCGGTAGCGTAAGCAAGCATTCCCATATGAGATTCTGAGAGGAGGCACTCAATTGATGCGGATCAGTTCTTTCATGAAGAGAAACAAAACCCTTCTCACGATGGGATTCGCGCTCGAACTTGCATTGGTAGTCTTCCTCTTAGTTACACAGACGAGCAACTGGAACTGGCTTCCCTTCCTTTTCTTTGTGCCCTTCGGCGTCTATCTGGCAGCCTTGCGCTTGGTGGACGGGCAAAATCATGTAGATTCGGAGAAGATATTGCTCATAATCGTGTTCGCCATAATCTTTCGATTGACTCTACTCTTCTCCGGACCGGTCTTCTCATTTGATGTGTACCGATACTATTGGGATGGAAAGATTGCAGCCAACGGAGTCAATCCTTACCTCTATCCACCTGACGCGCCCGAGCTATCATCACTCAGAGACGCAAACTGGGAGCTGATCAATCACAAATATCTGAAATCCGGCTACCCGCCCCTAATGGAGCTATTTCTCGGGCTCCTCTACGTTTCGTCCCATTCGGTGCAGGCGTACAAGCTCTCTTTCTTCCTGTTGGACATTGGAACGATTCTGGCTGTTCTTCTCATCATGAGGCAGTTGAGTATCAAGGACAAGTATCTGATGGTGTACGCATGGGCGCCCTTGCCCATTATTGAGATCTCTCAGACCGGCCATAACGATTCGTTGATGGTCTTCCTGATGATTGTATCCTTTTTGCTGCTTCTTCGAGGGCGGCGTAACCTATCGTCACTGGTTATGGGGCTGTCTGTTGCCTCAAAGCTGTTTCCTATTCTCTTTGTGCTGGTCCTATTCAGGCGCTGGGGGAAGACCGGAACTCTCATTTTCTTCCTTGTTGTTGCGGCTCTGTATCTTCCTTTTGCTGACATAGGTTTGAAGATGTACTCTGGCCTGTTGTATGTTGTCAACACCACTTTCTTCAACGGAAGTGTCTTTCCAGGCGTGGTGGCTATGCTCACATGGACGGATCTGCTTGCGAATCCTGGGTTTGCAGCCCAGCTAGTAGTTTACTGTATCTACGCGATTGTTTTGCTGTGGGCGTTTCTTCTGTCGTTTCGTCATCAGGTTAATTCTATCGAACTGATGAAGGTGTGTTTCCTCTTGGGCGGAACAGTCCTCTTGCTGAACCGAACTTTCTTTCCGTGGTATGTTGTATGGATACTGCCATTCGTTGTGTTCTACACGTCGAGGTCATGGTTGCTACTGTCCGGAAGCATTTTCCTGAGCTACCTGAAGTATGACGCTCTTCCTCCGCCTCCTTACGAGGGAGTTGATCCCGCTACAGCTCTTGTAATCGATCTGATGCAGTATCTTCCATTCTACATATTGCTTGCATACGAACTGTTGACGAAGAGAATCGTTTTACGAGGTTCTAAAGATCCATAACTGCTCTGAACCCGGTCCACAGTCTTCGAAGGTCCTCGGGGCTTCTGATCTTGGAAAGCTGCTTGAGAATGTACCCGGCTCTGAGGTAGTATCTCCGATGAGCCTCGACAAGCCATCTCCTGTACTCGCCCTCGATAATTCCTGGTGGAGTATACATGATCGTACCTTTCATGTCGTGCTGGCTATCCCATTTGGCTGGGTCGTAATGGTAGCCCTGTGCGGTAAGCATCTTGTACAATTCGCAGCCAGGGTAGGGTGTGAACTTGTTGAAGTGGGCGAAGTCCATGTTGAGTTTGATGGCTTCCTTCAGGCTCTTTTCCATTGTCTCCCAAGTGTCAAAAGGTGTTCCTACTATGAAGTTGGCTCTTACGCTAATCCCGACTTCGTGGCTCCATTCTACGGCTTGAACATTCTGTTCGACAGTGGTCAGTTTCTTCAGATTTCGGAGAACATTCTCGTCCATGGATTCAAGACCGTAGAGGACTTCCCAGCAGCCAGCATCTTTCATGGCCTTCAGCATTTCTCTGCTCACAGTATTTGTTCGTGCCAGACAACACCAAGGAATGTCTATTCCGCGTCTTTCGAACTCCTGGCAGATCTGGAAGACGCGTTTGGGATTCAACGTGAATGTATCATCGAAGAACTTGATGTCCCTGGCTCCGTGAATCTCAATCAATTCCTCGATCTCTTCGAAGACGCTCTCGACGCTTCGGAACCTGACGCCGAAACCCATGCCTGAACGGTCACAGAAGGCACAGCGAGCACCGGCACAGCCCCGACTGGTCATGATGGTAGCGTTGGGCAGGCGTCTGTAGGATGTGGGGGCCGGATGATACTTGCTCAGAGAGGGAAGCAGATGCCTTGCAGGGAAAGGCAGTTCATCTAGGTCCCGAATCAAAGGACGCCTTTCTGTCTGAACAACAGAGCCATTGTGCCTGAACACTATGCCTTTCACTCGATCCAAGTGCGTCAGGCCATGACTTCCGACGTGAGCGGCGAGTTCCAGCATGGTGAGTTCTCCTTCACCCCAGACCCCCACATCGAAGCAATCGTAGGACATCGTTTCTTCCGGCAGCGCGCATACCTGGGCGCCGCCTATTACGACAATCGCATCAGGTAGTTGCTTCTTCACTATGGACGCCGTGCGAATCGAGTTTCCGAACGTCGGAGTCGTAGCGGATATGCCAACGATGTCGGGCGATTTCTTGGCTAGAATGCCAGCGAGTTCAGTATGACTCGTACCTAGACACTGACAATCTTCGACATTCACATCGTATCCATCTTCTTCCAGAACGGCAGCCAAATATCCTATTCCAAGAGGCTGAACGACATTCATTATGCCCTTCATGCTCTTGGTAGATCCCACCAAGTCCTCCAAGGAATACGGGGGATTAACCAAGGAGACTCGCGTCTGGAAAGCCCTCCAAATGAACTCCTGCAGCGATTGATCAGGTACTCCCGCTGATAACAAGACGAATTAAACTCTTGCGCAGTTACGCTCCCAAGCTTGATTCTCAGGGGCACTTCCATCGATATGCCAATATCCCGTGATTCGGAGAATGCTAACCTGGACAACCTTGAGAAGGAGTATGACAAGAAAGAAGACGGATGCTCTCGCCTTTAGAAACTTGGTAGATCCTGCAAAAGCGGCTGACCCCGAGAGTAGGAAGATCTATGACAGGCTCCGGCGAGAATCGGGAAAGGTCCCCGAGATTTATCGTGTGAGAGCTTTCGCTGACAACGCAAAATGGCTCAAACTCGTTGACAAATACATCTTCAGATGGCCCCAATCGTGTTCACTGGATGAGAAGACCAAGGAGCTTGTCGGTCTAGCCAAATCTATCGCCTATCTTTGGGAGCCCGGTGTCCTTACCAACATTGAAGGAGCGCTTGAGGGCGGGGCAGCATCCGATGAAATAGTCGAGGCGATTCTTGTAGCTTCAACGATTTCAGGACTCGCCGATGTTGAGAGGGCGCTCTGCGTGGGCTCAGCGCAGTTGACAGGAGCCGGCTCGGCTCCTTCCGCTGACATGGATAGACAAATCCAAGAGATACATGACGACGCTAGAAAGACTATCGGATCGATTCCGGAGCTCTACACAGCGAAACTCATGATCGAGAATGCAGATTGGCTGGCAGCGATTCATCGATCGGCAAAGATACAGTACAGCCTCGGGGCACTTGATCGAAGGACAAAGGCCTTGGTCTGTCTAGCGGCAAGCGCCGCGAAAGGTTGGGATCGAGGGATCCGAGAGCACTTCAGTTTGGCCCTGAAGTCGGGCGCCACGGTGAAAGAGATCACGGACGTGTTGGTCTCCGTGTACAAAACAGCCGCATCCATCGGCATTCAGATCGGATTCGGAGTACCCTGCTCAATTCCAGAAATCCCCGGGTTCAAACTGGTAAGAGATTACTATTCGAAGCAGAAAAGCAAGCCTACACGTGGCAGCAAGGCTCGCCGGTGATTATGTAGTCCGACAACCGCGATTCATCTCACGGAAGTATCCCTTAGGAGAACTGTGAACCAAGATGGAGTGCTTCGCTTTGCTACCAACAGCTCTTGCTTCGCTCTTCGTCATGTGACCGTACTCATGAGCGACATCTCGATCGTCGTCCTCGTACGTGGATTCGACCACTGCGATGTCTGCTCCGACAACTTCTCGCTCCAAGCTTGGGCAAAGTCGAGTATCTCCACTGATCACTACCTTATGCTCCTGGTCATCGAGGATCGAATAGCCCAACGAATTCGTTCCAGCATGAGAGACTTCGAAGGCTTTGACTCGGAAAGATTCGATCTGAGTCTCGTCTCCACCAGATAGCTCCAGAATCGGGATCAAGAACTCAGGCGAATAGTACATGAGCGGCGGGTGAAGAAGAGTACGGATCCTCACAGATGGACGTGGGGTTGTGATCGGTAGACGTTCTTTTCGTCCTAAGAGCGTGAGAAAATTGACGAGTGAATACAACCCTGAGATGTGGTCGAAATGCTCGTGCGTCAGAAGAACCGCCTTAAGCCTCTCGAACTTGAACCTTCCGTCGACGAGATCCCGCAGACATCCGTCCCCGACATCAACGAGAATGCTCTTCTGATTCTTTGTGATGAGGATCTGCGTTCCCACAGCAGCGCTCGAATGCAACACGTTGACTTTCAGCAAATGCTTGCCGGCTCCGATACTACATACGCGGCGATCTGACATACAGTCATCACATTCTGAATGACCTTGTGACGGCAGCTCTCAACGGCCCGCATCAGGCCCAGATAAACCTTTTATGAGATACAACATGTATCGGCTCAGAGGCGTCACCTTGGACGCACATGAAATTAAGCGACATGTCACCGAGCACTATGGATCGCGCGCCACAGCGAACAGCTGCTGTACCACACCACGCGGAGGCTGTCTCGCTCCTCTGGCAGAAATCGCACTCGCACGGGAGGGCGACATTGTCGTTGATATCGGGTCAGGCCCGGGTTTTGATGTCTGTGCATTCTCAGGCTCAGTCGGTGAGAAGGGGCGGGTCATAGGACTTGATCTCTCAAAGGAAATGATCGAAGTCGCAACGGAAAGAGCTAGGCAGCTCAGGTTGAGAAATGTTGAGTTCACCTTGTGTGATGCCGAAGCGATCCCGCTGGAATCCGACAGTGTGGATCTGGTGGTGAGTAACTGCGTCATCAATCTCATGCCCGATAAGCCCAGGGCAATTCGGGAGCTGGCAAGGCTGCTGAAACCCGGTGGCAGGATTGTCATCGCCGATGAGGTGGGGTTCAAGCCATTTGAAGAGACCTCTCGAGATGATATCGAAAAATGGTGCCATTGCATCTCCGGCGCAATCATTGCAGAGAAGTACGCCGAGTTGATGAAGTCCGCAGGACTGATCGAAGTCCAAGCGCAAGCGCTCCGATATAGAGACCAGACAGAAGTGGAAGGTTACGGAATCTACGATGCCTTGATTTCCGCGAACAAGCCCGGAAATGGCTAGCACCGATCTGAGATATTAGTGGAACGTGGAGGCAAATGGAAAGCAAGAAACTTCGTCAAGAGGATACAAAGAGCATATGTCCAGAGTGTCTACGCGTACTGGACGCAAGAGTCACGCAAAAAGAGGGAGGAGTCTATCTTGAGAAGAGTTGTCCTGAGCACGGCTTCTTCCGTTCTCTTGTTTGGAGCGACGGTGAGCAGTACGAGAAGTCCTTCAGATATGGAAAACCAGGGAAGAAGAACCTGATCAAAAGCTACGCGCGTGATGTCTCCAAAGGTTGTCCGCATGATTGTGGGATCTGCTCTGACCACAGGCAGCATACGTGCTTTGCGATGGTTGAGCTCACAAATAGGTGCAACCTGAACTGTCCTGTCTGCTATGCTTCTGCGAACGAGCTTCCTGTTGACGAGCCCACGATCGAGCAACTTGAGGAGATGTTCCGGTTCATTTTGAGCTGCGAAGTTTATCCACCGACCCTTCAATTGACTGGAGGAGAACCCACCATTAGGAAAGACTTGGTGGATATTGTCAAAATGGCGAAGAGCTTGGGATTTGTCGACATTACTCTTAGCACAAATGGAGTGATCTTGGCTGAAGATCCAGGTTTGGCCAAGAGACTGGCGGACGCGGGCCTGTCCGAAGTCTCCTTGCAGTTTGACGGAACAACTGACGACGTCTACGTCAAGATAAGAGGCGCACCACTGTTCTCGACGAAACTGCAAACCATCAACAACGTTCAAGCTGCGGGTCTCCATCTAAGCGTCGCAGCTGCATTGGTGCCCGGGATAAACACGAGTCAGATCGGCGACATCATCAAGTTCGCGAAGCAACGTCGACTTGACGGGGTCGCATTGTCGCCTATGACATATACCGGTAGATATCCTGACGCTGTCTTCAGTCCGGAGAACCGGTTGTCAATCCCTGACGTTTTGAAGGCGGTGGAAAGGCAGACGGACAGTGAGCTCAAGGCGAGCGATTTTGTGCCGGTCCCATGTCCCGACACTCGTTGCAGCACGATGACGTATGCGTTCAACACTTCCGAAGGACTCGTTCCTCTGACTAGGGTCTGTGATGTCAACTCGTACTTGGATTCCTTGCTGTATGGAGAGAGAGTTGTGAGCGGAGGACTCGTAAGGGACTCCTTGGAGAGCTTGTGGTCAATGTCGGCGGTTCCAGGCTCGGCAAGAGTCCAAGAGGGCATCCGTAATTGCAGCCCTTCAGATCTGTTCGAGAAAGCTAAGTGCATGTCAATATCCATACATGGATTTCAGGACGCCTGGAACTTCGACATAGAGAGGGTGAAGAAATGCTGCATCCACGTGGCTACTCCCGACAAGAAGCTGATCCCGTTCTGCGTGTACAACAACCTAGTTCGATAGCCGATGCGCATGCCTAGCTTCATGAGACGGTTCTTTCGTATCGAGTGACATGTTCGAGAAGTCCCTCGTGTCCGATCATCTCAACGCCCAATGGCGCCTTTGCCGACCTGGCATCCAAATCTGCCTTCAATGCGAATATCTTCATCCCTTTGCCAAAGGCGTCGTCTAGTCCCCTGTCTCTCGGGGAGGGCCTGAGAACGAAAACGGCATCTTGGATCAGCACAATTGCATCTCCAAGTCTTGCAAACCTCGACGCAAGAACGCCTATGCGCCTAGCGTATCGGTCATGCAGTGACGCGGCCCGACGATCCTCGTACCTCATGCAGATGACGAGTGAGTCCAGAGAGCTCTGACCGGTTGTCAGTCTCATTCTGTCACCTGAACATGATATATGCAGTTGTCCAGCATCCCAAAATGGTGAAAGCGCCTGCAAGGATGCTCCCAATAGAAAACAACGGAACCCCGATCAGTATCGTGGCGATGTTGCATCCATCCCCGATTATGGACCCGACGCCCATCGTGACTCCCCCGATCAGAGACTGCACAAGTAGTCTGCGTTGCGGTATGCGCAACTTCCATTCTCTTGCTACCACGGCTGCCAACATTGCGCCAGCAATCGCTCCCAACACTAGGCCCATCTCCCAATGAAAGGAATAGCCAAGATTCATGCCGGCGATGGTTGTCAAGAGTCCGACGTAGCCGCCGCAGAATCCAGGGTATGTGCCCCCCGCCAGTTCGAGAGCAGGGTAGGAAGCGGTTGCGACGAGGCCCAAGAGGACGCCTGAGAACCACCATGGCCATCCTCTTCCAAACAACGAGAGGTTTCGAAAATCAGTGTTACGGAGACTCCTCCATGCTAGAATGGCGGTGACAAGGACGACCGGCAGTACGATCGCCCAGTGGTTAAATCCAAGGATAGATGTCAAGGTCGGTGCTTGGCCTGCAAACTTGATCTCAGTTGTCCTCTGAAGCGCGTTATTGAGAGGTGCAAGCCATAGGGAGAGCGTGATCGTCGCACCAAATCCTATCCCTGCCAGTGCAAGCATCGACCCCACCATGCCTTCGCCGGCTCGGTACGTCGAACCGGAAACGCAACCGCCAGCGAGAACCATCCCGACTCCGAAAATGAATCCCCCAATTGGGTTTGCTGCCCAGTAGAGCCCTCTCGGGTACGGAGTAAACAAACCAGCGTCAGCTAGTGCTGCAAAACCTATCATCTCAACGACTATCGCAGTCCAGATTGCCTTGGCGATTGTGCGGTCCCTGAACAGAAGCATGTCACGAAAGCCTGAGTTGAAGCAGACGCGCCCTCGTTGCATAACAACCCCGAACATGAGACCCACGACGAGCCCCGACAAGACATGCTCAAAGGCCAGAATCTGCAGCCTCCGCTCCCGATCGATCGGCCCCCACACAGAGTCAAGCAAAGATATGTGTATTGTTTAGTGGCCGCCCGTGCAATCGTGCTGGCATTGTCGATCTGGGATCAGAAACGTTTTGGAAAGGCGTCGGGCAAATGGCTAGATGGGGTGAAGACTGTTCAGAAGTGTGCTGTTCACACAGTCTTGTCCTCAAGCATACTGGCCGGTGGCGCGGCCAACCATTTGTCTCGAACACAATGAATATCAGGAGAAAGTTCTGTCATATCGAATCAGAAGGTCGACTAGCTGCTCATAGTCGATACCCTCAACACCATGCTTCATGCTGAGTTTTCTTGCATCCATATCCGCCTTCAGCGCAAGTATCTTCACGCCTCTCTGCACTAGATTCTCAATTCCAGAATCTTCGGCGGCACGTGCGGTAAGAACCACACCGTCCTGAATCAGGACAACCACATCGCCCGACTTCGCCAGTTTGAGGGCTAGGTTCCATCTCGTCGGGTCTGACCTATGGAGCATAAAGAGTGTGGGCATCAGGTTCACCTAGAATGTGATCGTGGCGTCAATCTCGTGGACGAGTTGGGTTAGCCCTTCTGTGTTGATGGTGCCGAAGCCAGCAAGCTGGCTCTGATGTATGCCTCTCTTTTCGGCAGATTCCAGATGAACGTATGTCTTCAATCCAAACTCCCTGGCATCTTTTATGAACTCGTCGAGATCTTTCATTCCTGTTGGTTGAGCGTTCTGTTCCTTGAGAGTCGCTAAGACTGCGTCATTGACGAACACGACCGTCGTGTCGATATCCATTCCGGCCAAGCCGATTGCAGCGCGGAGTCCTTCCCCCACGATTGTTCCGCATTGATGTCTGATGTTTGGGGCCTTGTCGATCACAATCAAGAGTCGCTTCATATGAATCCCATCAGTGGCTGAAGTTCAGGATTCTGTCTGCCCAGCTTGTCATTTTGGCGAGGTCAGGCAGGCCTCCCATCCGTGATCCCTCGACTAACATCTCTTTTGCTATTCCTCGGAAAAGACAACATGCACTACAAGTCGTGACTTCGACACCTCTTTCGATAAGCTCCTTCATCATCTCGCTCGCCCCTCTCTTTCCAACTGCTTTCAAATCCTTGCTGGCAGCCACAACCGATTCGTCGTATAGGAAGACCTTAACTTCGTGTCCTTTGTTCAGTGCGGCTGTGACAACTTCATACGCTGTCTCGAAATCCTGGTACTTGGAAGGATCAGTCTGAACTATTACCGCGATCTTCATACAGTGCAGATCTCCATCTGAACAGACGCGAGAGCGTACATGCCCATCTCAACCTATTCCTGGTGCTCGGCTTTTCCAACTTCGATATAGAGTTCATAGAGAGGCCCGCTGACTCTCTGAACGGCCAGTACTTTGTGGCCTTCGGCAGTGACGTTTCGTGGAATTCTCTCAACCGAGAGCGGATAGTCAACGACTACCTTCAGAATCTGGCCTGGCTTCATCTGTTTCAGTTTCTTTCGCGTCTTGATATCTGGGTAAGGGCAGATTTCTCCCTGAACATCCAACACTTCGTCGACTGAGTAGCTCATGCAGCTTCCCGAGGTCTACACTGAAGAGTGGATATTTACGTGTCGCTTAGGAAGTCTATACTACCCAGCCTTCGCGCTAGGTTACTTCGTCGTCGTCTGGTCTCTGCAACCTGTGCCTCTTTGCAAGTCTGTAAGTGATTTTGTTGCCTCATCCAAGCCACGAGTGATACCCTTCTTCAGTTCACTTGTGTTCTTCTTGGAAACCCACACGGTGGTGATCGGGCTAATGCCCTCATGAGTAGATCCACGTGAAGTAGCTTAGTACGAGGTATGGTATGTACGCGGTTACCATTGCCCTGTCTTCAGGTACTCATCGATGGCTTTGGCTGCTTTCTTGCCTTGGCCCATTGCTAGGATGACCGTTGCTCCGCCGGTTGCGACATCGCCGCCGGCGAATACACTCTTCTTTGAGGTCTTTCCCGTCTCATTGTCAATTACCACGACGCCATCCTTTTCGGTCTCCAAGTCTGGCGTGGTCTTCGGGATCAGCGGGTTGGGGCTTTGCCCGATGGCAAGCACGGCCACATCAACTGGGATGCGGAAGTTCGAATCCTTGATCGGCACGGGCCGTCGTCGGCCCGATGCATCTGGCTCCCCCAGCTCGTTGCGAATGCATTCGATCTCTTTCACCCAGCCGTTGCTGTCACCGTGGAAGGCGATTGGCGTAGTAAGTAGCTCGAAGCGGATGCCCTCCTGCTCGGCGTGATGAATCTCTTCTACTCTGGCTGGCATCTCCTCGCGCGACCGGCGATAGACAATAATCGATTCTTCAGCGCCGAGACGTAATGCGGTGCGCGCAGAGTCCATGGCCACGTTGCCTCCACCGACAGTGGCAACACGCTTGCCACGAGCGATCGGCGTGTCGTACTCAGGAAAACGATAGGCTTTCATCAGGTTGGCTCGAGTCAAATACTCGTTCGCCGAGTACACGCCGTTCAGATTCTCTCCAGGAATGTTCAGGAACCACGGCAATCCGGCCCCTGTTCCTAGGAAGACCGCGTCATACTCTTCCAGCAGCTCGTCCACAGTCTCAGCGGCGCCTACAACAAAATTCTTGACCAGCTTAACCCCCAGACGGCACACGTATTCTACCTCACGGCGGACGATGGCTTTAGGCAGACGGAACTCCGGGATGCCATAGACGAGCACACCACCCGGCTCGTGCAGCGCCTCGAATATGGTTACGTGATGTCCTTTCCTGACGAGGTCAGCTGCAACTGTGATTCCGGCTGGGCCGGAGCCGACGACAGCCACCTTCTTCCCTGTCGGTGTCGGCAATTCAGGGACAGGAGGGGTGCCTTGCGAGGCTTCCCAATCGGCGGCGAATCGTTCTAGCCGACCAATTGCCACGGACTCAAAGCGTTTCGACAGAGCACACTTTCCCTCGCATTGCTCTTCCTGCGGACACACGCGTCCACTGACGGCAGGTAGCGCGTTCGTTTCTTTGATGATACTGATTGCTCCGCGTAAGTCTCCTTCAGCCGTCAGTTTCAGGAAGGCTGGGATGTTGATGTTTACCGGGCAGCCTTCAACGCAGAATGGGCGCGCGCACTCTAGGCAGCGCTTCGCTTCGGCCATCGCTTGTTCAGGCGTGTAGCCGTAGGGGACTTCATCGTAGTTCTTGATGCGCTCCGCTGGGGGTTGCTCTGGCATGGGCGTTTTCTTCGGGATAATCTGTTTTGCTTTCTTCGACATCCCAGCCTATCTCTCCCCTGAATCGGTCTCGGGGCCAAGGTACGCCTTTCGCCGCGACAGTAAGAGACCCCAGTCAACTTGGTGACCATCAAAGTCCGGTCCATCCACGCACGCGAACTTCGTTTCACCTGCCACTGAGACTCGACATGCGCCGCACATTCCTGTCCCATCGATCATGATGGGGTTCAGGCTGACGATCGTCTTGACCGCGAAAGGCCGAGTTGCCTCAGCCATCTGATACATCATGAATGTGCAGCCGATGGCGATCACGCGATCAATGTGCTCGCCTGAGCCTAACAGATCCTTGATAGCATCGGGCCCGTCCCTACTTTTCCCGATTGAACGGTCTTTTGTGGAAACTAGGACTCGGTCACTTGCGGATTCTAATCGGTCTAGCCAGTATAGCAGGAACTTGCTGCGTCCCTCGATGAGAGAAATGACCCGGTTGCCTTTTTCCTTCAAAGCCCGTGCGACCGGGTATATGCTCCCAATGCCGTAGCATCCGCCTGCAACGACAACGGTGCCCCATCGGTCCAGTTCCAATGGCTTGCCCAACGGGCCCGCAAAGGTAGGCAGCACATCGCCGGCTCTCAATTTGCCTAGCTTGTATGTAGACGTGCCCACCTGCATGAACACGCAACTGACCGAGCCTTTCTCTCTGTCCCAGTCGGCCACAGTGAGGGGGATACGTTCTGCATACTCGTCGGCCCGGACTATGA